>Ga0256844_10000317_pt1 | contig 18474 bp, 15 predicted proteins | sample MusselsmetaG_FD_189100 | JGI IMG/M metagenome (GOLD analysis project Ga0256844, IMG submission 189100) | Mussel associated microbial communities from hydrothermal vent at the East Pacific Rise, Pacific Ocean - Mussels | ecosystem: Host-associated > Mollusca > Shell > Unclassified ... | reverse complement strand
TGGATTCATTCTCTCAGTTACACGTCTAATTGCTCCACCTTTTCCTGCAGCATCTCTACCTTCAAAAATTACAATTACTCTTTTATTATTTTTTATAACCCAAGTTTGTAACTTTATAAGCTCTACTTGATATTTTTTTAATCGCTTTTCATAATCAACAAAACGTATAGCTTTAGTATAGTTTAATGGTTCTTTTCTTAATAAAGCCAATAATCCCTTTTTAGAATTTAGCTTCTTAACATTTGAATTTGTAAATAATGTTTTCTCTTCCATAATCTAAAATTGTTTTACTGATCTATAATAACGCATTACAACATTTGGATCTGGAAGTAATGTAGCTTCAGATTGATCCTTACCTTCATAATCAAATTTTGATAGAACATAACGCATACTTTCTAATCTTGCCTCTAATTTATTATTTGTTTTAACAACAATCCAAGGACAATATGATGTATGTGTTCTACTAAACATTTGTTCTTTATAAAATGTATACTCTTTCCATAAAGCCTGTCCTTTTTGATCTACAGGGCTAAATTTCCATCGTTTCAATGGGTTTTGTAATCTCCCATCAAACCTTGCTTGTTGTTCATCCTTAGAAATTGAAAACCAAAATTTAATGATTTCTACACCAGACTCATATAACATATGTTCAAATTCAGGTACTTGAACCATATATTGTTTATATTGTTCATCTGTACAAAAACTCATAACAGGTTCTACAACTGCCCTATTGTACCAAGATCTATCAAAGAAAACAATTTCTCCAGGATTTGGTAATTGTTTTATATACCGTCTAAAATACCATTGACCTTGCTCAACTTCAGTTGGTTTTGATAATGCGACCAAACGCATAGATCTAGGGTTTAAATGCTCTGTAAATCTTCTAATAGACCCTCCTTTTCCTGCAGCATCTCTACCTTCAAAAATAATAGCTACACGCTTGTTTGTTTTTTGAACCCATTGTTGTAATTTAACAAGTTCAATTTGTAGTTGACGTAATTCTTTTTCATATTGCAAAGTTTCTAAAACCGTATCAATATTGGATACTTTTTTTTCTTTTGCAACATCAATAACATCTTGTCTGCTAGAAGATTTTTGAAAATCTTCTGCAGTTAGTTTATTTATTTGTTCCATAATAATAGTAAATTTCTTCTCAAAGATACAAATATAACCAAAACATTAATATGATAATTGTCATATACTTAATCTTGTAGAATTCTAATTAATTAAATAGTCTAACTTTTTCCAAAAGATATTATCAAAACTTGAAAATGAAAAGTTTGTATCTCCTGCTAATTCTCCCATGCTTACAACCACCATATTTTTACTTGGAATAATAAATATTTATTGATCATTTGCACCCAAAGCCATAATCATATCATTTGGTCCATTAGGAATCATAGAACCGTCAAACACAGTTTGTAAAGTTGGCAACATAAAGCTACTTTTACCATTTAACCACCATAAATAACCATAAGAATTATTGATGTTTTGAGAAACTGAAGTAACCTCATCACTTTTACAGGATAATAAAGAGAGAAATGATAAAAATAAGATAGTATATTTCACAATAACATAATTTAGTATATTTAGACTAAACGCAATTCAATTGGATTAAGTACTTTTGCCAAATAAAAAATAATTCTAATACTTTTATGAGAACAAAATATTCCAAACAAAACAAAATCAATGTTGTAACCTTAGGCTGCTCTAAAAACATTATTGATAGTGAAGTTTTAATGGGACAACTTAAAGCAAACGATAAAGAAGTTGTTCATGAAGATGAGTTGGATGAAGGGAATATTGTAGTGATAAATACCTGTGGATTTATTGGGAAGGCCAAAGAAGAATCGGTTAATACAATTTTACATTACGCACAAAAAAAAGAAAATGGCGAAATAGATAAAGTTTTTGTTACAGGTTGTTTGAGTGAACGTTACAAACCAGATTTAGAAAAAGAAATTAGTAATGTAGATCAATATTTTGGTACTCATGATTTACCTAGTTTATTAAAAGCTTTAGAAGCTAATTATAAGCATGAACTTATTGGAGAACGTCTTACAACTACTCCAAAACATTATGCATATTTAAAAATTGCTGAAGGTTGTGATAGACCATGCTCTTTTTGTGCTATACCTTTAATGCGTGGTAAACATGTCTCTAAAACTATAGAAAACTTGGTGATTGAGACAAAGAAGTTAGCAGAAAAAGGAATTAAAGAGTTAATTCTAATCGCACAAGATTTGACTTATTACGGATTGGATATTTATAAAAAAAGAGCTTTAGCCGATTTGCTTAAAGAACTTATCAAAATTGATGGTATCGAATGGATACGATTACATTATGCTTTTCCTACAGGATTTCCGCTAGATGTATTAGAAGTGATTAAAAACGAACCTAAAGTCTGTAATTATTTAGATATTCCTTTGCAACATATCAATACCGAATTATTAAAATCCATGAAACGTGGTACTTCATCAGAAAAAACTAGGGCTTTAGTTAAGGAGTTTAGAAAAGCAGTACCAAATATGGCAATTAGAACAACAATGATTGTTGGTTATCCTGGTGAAACTGAAGAAATATTTAAAGAATTAAAAGACTTTATTAGAGAAAGTAAATTTGATCGTTTAGGTTGTTTTACTTATTCTCATGAAGAAGATACCTCAGCTTATTTATTAGAAGATGATATTCCAGAAGAAATAAAAGAACAGCGTGTTGCCGAAATTATGGAAATGCAAGCTGAAATATCTTTTGAACTTAATCAGAAAAAAGTTGGCAAAGTGTTTAAATGTATTTTCGATAGAAAAGAAGGTAACGATTATATTGGAAGAACTGAATTTGATAGTCCTGATGTAGATAACGAAGTAATTATAGATGCTACCAAACACTTTTTACAATTAGGGCAGTTTATAGATATTGAAATTACCGAAGCAACTGATTTTGATTTGTATGGTGTGCCAGTAACTTATAGTAAAATAAAGGATTTATAAACTGATTTAAGACTAAAAACGGAATTAAAGTTATTATTAAACAGATTACTTCAATCGTTCCTCTATCGTAATGACGATTTTAGGGTAAGACTATGCAAAGAATCAATATCAACCTATTTTCCTTAACATTAAGATGTTAAGAGAGCTAATAAAAATACCGTAATGTTTAAAACAGTGCGAAATTAATAGTGGGTATTTTATACCTCATTACTCATCTGTTGCTCATAAATATCTTGATAATATCCATCTTGATTTTTTAATTCTTGATGTGTTCCTTTTTGGATCAACTCACCTTTATCAATTACAATAATTCTATCAGCATTTTTTACAGATGACACCCTATGGCTTATAATTATAGTAGTTATATTATTACTTACTTTTTTTAAATTATTTAAGATAATTTCTTCTGTTTCTGTATCTACAGCAGATAAACAATCATCAAATATTAAAATTTTAGGTTTTCCGATAATAGCTCTTGCTATGGAAACACGTTGTTTTTGTCCACCAGACAATGTTACACCACGTTCACCAACCATAGTTTCATATCCTTCACTAAAACCAATTATATTATTATGCACATGTGCGTTTTTCGCAGCATCAAATACTTCTTCATTAGATGCATTATATTTACCAAAGCGAATATTATCTTTGATTGTTTCAGAAAATAAAAAACCATCTTGAGGTACAAATCCAATTTGTTCTCGCAAACTTTCTAGATTAATTTGCTGAATTGATATATCATCAATTAAAATTTCACCATCTAAAACATCGTACAAACGGGCAATTAAATTAGCAATAGTAGATTTTCCTGAGCCAGTTTTACCTAAAATAGCTAAGGTTTTTCCTTTTTCTATTTCAAAACTAACATTTTTAAGTGCTGTAATATTTGTATCATTATATATAAAAGACACATCTTTAAAACATATTTTTCCTTTTATATTTGTTGGTTCTTCAATATTGTTTTTAATAGTAGGCTCTTCTTTTAAAAAGGCATTTATACGTTTTTGAGATGCCTCAGCTTGCTGTACCATAGATGTTACCCAACCAACAACAGCAACTGGCCAAGTAAGCATATTAACATAAATAATAAATTCAGCTATAATACCAATATTTTTAATATCTCCATTAATATATCGCATTCCTCCAACATAAATCACCAAAATATTACTAATTCCAATTAGTAAAATCATTAAAGGAAAAAATAAGGCTTGAGCTCTATATAAATTCATATTTTTCTCTTTACTTTTTATAGATAAATCAGTAAAATTATTAACAGTTTGTTCTTCTATAGCATAAGCTTTTATAACATGTATACCTGAAAAAGTTTCTTGTGCTAAAGTGGTTAATTTAGATAAATACTCTTGTACTTTTGTACTTCGTCTATGAATTACACTACTTAATAAATAAATTGAAACTGATAAAATTGGTAAAGGCATTAAAGTATAAAATGTCAAAGTAGCATCGATACTAAACATCTTTGTTAACGCAACAGAAAAAAGCACAATCATATTAATTGAGTACATAATTGCAGGTCCAATATACATACGAACCTTACCAACATCTTCACTAATACGGTTCATTAAATCACCTGTTCTATTTTGTTTATAAAAGCTTAATGATAAGTTTTCATATTGCTTAAATATTTCATTTTTTAAATCAAATTCCACATAACGAGACATTACAATTAAAGTCTGACGCATTAAAAAAGTAAAAAAACCTGACAATAAAGCAGCTCCAATAATTAGTAAAATATTAGTTACTAATATTGACTTTACTTCAGCTAAATCAGTTACTAAACCTTTATTGTAATCCTCTACAATATTTAATGAGTTTTTAATAAACGAAGGTATTTGAACTGCTAAAATTTTGGAGAATACTGTTATGAGTATTCCAAATATCAAACGATATTTATACTTTAATAGATACTTATTTAGATATTTTAATTCTTTCATATTTCAAGCAAATATATTGAAACAAAATTTAATAATGTAATAAATAAATTAAAAGACAAATAAACAAGTCTGTAACATTTATTACGTATAAGGTAGTATTATAAATATACCTTTGAAGGTATATAAATATCAAACACAATTAAATTATGAAAAGAATTACATTATTAATTTTATTACTAACAACAATAAGTTTAAACGCACAAATAAGTGAAGGTTTTGAAGGCAGCTTTCCTCCATCAGGTTGGGCAGCATTTCCTGGTTCAAATGGCGTAAGTTCCGATGCAGAATGGGTTCAACAAGATGATATTTGGAATAACCGTCCTGGTTATGCTCATACAGGAGCATTTGCAGCACTTTCTAGTTTTGACTATGAAGATTATACAGAAGGCTGGCTTGTTACACCTCAATTTACACCAACAGCCGCAGAACACATACTTTATTTCCATCAAAGACAATTATCATCTGTTGATTATTATAGTGAATATACCATTCGTGTCTCAACAACTTCTCAAACAACTCATGCTGACTTTACAATAATTGACACACAAGATGAAACTAATGTTCCAATGATTTTCGGATTACACACTGTTGATTTAAGCGCATACATTGACACACCAATTTATATAGCTTTTGTTCATGCTCAAGATGACGATGATGAATGGTATATTGATGATGTACTAACAGAAGCTGTAGATTTACCAGGAGCTAGTATTAATCCTATTCCTGCTGATGGAGCTACAGGAATTAGTATTACTAATACACAAACATCACATATTGCTTTTTCATGGGAAGCTCCTACAGATGGAGGAACAGTTGATCAGTACAATTTATTTATTGGTTCGTCTAGTGATGATTTAAGATTATTAGGGCATCCTACTTCATTTACAGCAAATCCTTCAATATTTCACTACAATACAACATATTATTGGAAAGCTGCTGCTGTAAATATGGGTGGAGAAACTTCATCTATTTGGAGTTTTACTACTTCTGATGTTCCTACATTTACTGCTCCTTATATAATTGATTTTGAAAATGATGGTTTTGTGCCTGATGGCTGTGATCAATTGGTAACAAATGAAAAATGGTGGGAATATTCAAATTCTATTTCAGAACATATGGGTAATGCAGGAGATGCAGAAGGAACAACTACTAATAGTGGAGGTTATTTTGCTTTTGTTGATTCATCAGATAATCCTGATGCAACTAACACTACATTTATTTCTCCTTTAATAGATATGTCAAGTATAGAAGAACCAGCCGTATCATTCTATATTATGAGTAATAATGAAGGTGCAACTAACGTTGATTTTTCTGTTCAAGCAGGAAATGAAGCAAACGGATATACAACAGTTTTTACAAGCAATACAAACACTAATGGTTGGGAGAAAAAAATTGCAATGCTAAATGGAATAGATACAACTATACCAATTCAATTAAAATTTATTATAGATGAAACAAATGGAACATCTAAAGATGATTTTGCAATTGATGACATTGAATTTTTTGAATCTACAGTAACTAATGTAACTAATGAAGATATTGAAGGTCTTAATTATTATCCAAACCCTACATTAGATATTTTTACAATTAATGCTAATGAAAAAATTGAAACAGTATCAATATATAATTTATTAGGTCAAGAAGTTATTAAAGTAAGTCCAAACACTACTATGACAAAAATTAATACTAATAACTTATCAAGTGGTTCTTATACAGTTAAGATATTAGCAAATAATAAATTAAAAACAATTAAAATGATTAAGAATTAATTAATTATTTTATTATAAATATATAAACCATAGATTTACATCTATGGTTTTTTTATAAACAATTAATAAGGTTAAAAAATTAAAATATATTTTATTTTAAAAATTTAAACTGTATTTTTGAAGCATAATTTTAACATAAATAATTTATGAGTACAGATATAATAGACGCAAAAGATTTAGCTAAATACAGTCCTGTTTTTGGTAATTTATCTTTTGATAATCACGAACAAATAGTTTTTTGTAATGATAAAGAAACAGGTTTAAAAGCCATTATAGGGATACATAATACTAATTTAGGTCCAGCACTTGGAGGAACAAGAATGTGGAATTATAAAAACGAAGCCGAAGCATTACAAGATGTTTTACGTTTATCACGTGGAATGAGCTACAAAGCTGCCATTACAGGTTTAAATTTAGGTGGTGGAAAAGCCGTAATAATTGGTGATGCCAAAACACAAAAAACAGATGCTTTAATGCGAAGATTTGGTGAGTTTGTTCACTCTTTAGGAGGCAAATATTACACAGCAGAAGATGTTGGTATGGAAACTCGAGACATGGATATTGTACGTGAAGTTACGCCTTATGTTACTGGAATTTCTGAAAGTAAAGGTGGAGCAGGAAATCCTTCGCCAATTACGGCTTATGGTGTTTATATGGGAATGAAAGCTGCCGCAAAACATCAATTCGGAACAGATAGTCTTGCTGGTAAAAAAATATTAGTTCAAGGTATTGGTCACGTAGGTGAAGATATTGTTGCTTTTGCTACTAAAGAAGGTGCCGAGATTATCATTAGTGATATTAATAAAGAGCAATTAGAAATAGTAAGTAAAAAATATGGTGCTACTATTCACCCTGATTTAGATGTTTATGGTTTAGATGTTGATATTTATGCCCCTTGTGCTTTAGGTGCAACTATAAATGATAATACTATTAATAGATTAAAAGCAAAAGTAATTGCTGGTGCTGCAAACAACCAATTGTTTGATGAGATTAAGCATGGAAAAATATTAAGAGAAAAAGGGATTGCTTATGCACCAGATTTCTTAATTAATGCTGGTGGAATTATTAATGTTTATGCCGAAATTGGCAAATATGGTAAATCAGAAATCATGAAACAAACGGAAAATATCTACAACACTACTTTAGATATTTTTAAACTTTCCGATGAAAAACAAATTACTACACATCAAGCTGCTTTTGATATTGCTCAAGCTAGAATTGATGCTAAACATTTCTAAAAATTAACTTATTTTTTATAAAAAAACCTCAAGGTTTAATTGCTTTGAGGTTTATTGTTTTAATAGCTATTGCGTATTGGATAATTGTACGATAACGATTTTATATCTTGTAGTTTTAATTCAAGATATATATAGTTATGTAAAGTTATGCAAATAATTGACAAAGTCAAGTTAGTAAATTATTAAGAATAGATTCCTGCCTTCGCAGGAATGACAAATAAAAAAAATAATAACCTTATCCCAACAAAGCCTTAACTACATTAGAAATTGCTTTACCATCGGCTTTTCCTGCCAATTGCTTTGATGCAATTCCCATAACTTTTCCCATATCTTTCATAGAAGTTGCTCCAACTTTTGAGATAATAGTTGCTATCACATTTTTTAACTCATCTTCACCCATTTGTTCTGGTAAGAATTGTTTTAATACAGCTACTTGTGCTAATTCTGGATCAGCTAAATCATCACGATCTTGCTCTTTGTATAAAGCGGCACTATCTTTACGTTGTTTTACTAATTTCTGAACTAATTTTATTTCATCATCTGATGATAATTCTTTTGCATCACCACTTGTTTGTGCTAATAAAATAGCAGATTTTATTGCTCTTAAAGATTCTAAAGCAACTTTATCTTTTGCTTTCATTGCTTCTTTAAGCTTGCTCATTACTTCTTGTTGTAAACTCATTTTTATTGTTTATTTGTTGATTTGTAAATGTGTTTATTCGTTATTTATTCAACAGATTGCTTCTTCGCTTTTTCAAGCTCATCGCAATGACGCCTTTTTATTGTCTTTTGTTTTTTGTTTTTTGTTTTTTGTCTCTTAAAAACTAATCCACATTATCGTGTAAAAAAGAATTATTTGATCTAAAAGTAACATCATCACCATCTATTTCTAAAGATGTTCTTGTAATATTGCTATCTGCAGGATTTTCATCTAACTCGATATTATTACGCTTGTAAGCTGGTTGTTTTTCTAGTTCATCGATAGTTTGTTTAGCTTTATTTTTAAACGTATAATTGTATTTATTCATTTTATTTCTACGTTCATCTGTACGTTTTTTCAATTCTTTTATTGTACTGTTAAGAGGATCTACTTCTTTAACATCTCCAACATCAGTTGCAATACCATTAACTATTCTAGTTTCAATTATTAATTCTGGTTCTATATCTTCAATTTCATTAATTGATTGTGATTTTTGAGCTGTAGCATTGTTTAACTTATCTTCTAGATCCATATATTCTTCTAAAGAATAAACTTTATTTTTAGAAACTATTTCTGTATCTATAACGTCTATTTGCTTAGCTTCATCCAAATCTGATTTTATAGTAATTTCATTAGAATTATCTTTTACATCATCTGCTTTTTTATTAATTGGCAAATCAAAAACAAAAGTCATTTGATTTTCCTCTTCTAAGTCTGGTTTTACAACTTCCATATCTATAACTTCAATATCCGAAATAGCATCAGTTATAATAAACTCATCTTCTAAATTATTTACATAATTTTTTGCTAAAACTTCATTGTAAACTACATTAATATTTTTAATAATTTCTGAAGTTGGAATTAAACTGTTTTCATCAAAAGTCTTTTCAGTAATAATAATTTCCTTTTTAGCATCTGATAAAAGGTTAATAATTTCCTTTCCTAAAAAGCCTTTTTGCTCAGGAATTTCTTCTTCAATAATTAAGCTTTTCTTTTGAATTATTTCTTCATCATTAACTTCAATATCAAATAAAGTTAAGGGTTTAGTAAAATCTTCTTCTAAATTATGAACTATTTTTGGTTCAATATTTTTATCAGCTTTAGCTTCTACATTATTATTTTGAGTATCTTTTTTAGGTATAAATTCTTTCTTAACTACCTTCGAAGAATCTTCTAAATTATAAATAATTTTTTTACTTTCGATTGTAGAAATTTGAGTTTGTTGTTCCTTGTTAAATCCAGTAGCAACAATAGTTACCTCAATAGAATCTCCTAAAGATTCATCTTCACCAACACCCATAATAATATTTACATCGGTTTTAGCTTCAGATTGAATATAATCATTTATTTCGGCTATTTCATCAATAGTAATTTCACTTGTTCCAGATACAATTAATAATAACACATTTTTTGCTCCTGTAATTTTATTGTCGTTTAATAACGGAGAGTCTAATGATTTAGTTATTGCTTCTTGCGCTCTATTAGCTCCTTCAGATTTTGAAGAACCCATAATTGCAGTACCACTATTTTCTAAAACAGTTCTTGCATCTCTAAAATCTATATTTAATGTTAAGTGATTAGTAATAACGTTTGTAATCCCCATTGCTGCAGTAGATAAAACTTCATCAGCCTTAGAAAAACCTGATTTAAAACCTAAATTACCATAAACTTCACGCAATTTATTATTATTTATAACAATTATTGAATCTACAAAATCTCTTAATTTTGTAATACCTTCTTGAGCTTGCTCGTTTCTTTTCTTTCCTTCAAATGCAAAAGGAGTAGTTACGATAGCAACAGTTAATAAACCCATTTCTTTAGCAATCTTAGCAATAATAGGTGCAGCTCCAGTACCTGTTCCTCCACCCATACCAACAGTAATAAAAACCATTTTAGTTTTTGCTCCAAGCATAGATTCTATTGCTTCTTTACTTTCTTGTGCTGATTGCTTACCAACTTCTGGATCTGCCCCAGCTCCTAAACCTTCGGTTAGTGAAGCTCCTAATTGTATTTTAATTGGTACAGGACTGTTATTTAAAGCTTGAGCGTCGGTATTACAAATCACAAAATCAACACCATCAATTCCTTTTTTATACATGTGATTAACAGCATTGCTTCCTCCTCCTCCAACTCCAATAACTTTAATTACATTAGATTGGTTTTTAGGTAAATTGAATTGCATTTCTCCAAAATTTACATTATTTTCCATATTATTATATTTCTAAGTGTTCTTTTTTTTCTACTACTTTTTCTTCTTAACTATTTTTACTCTGCATTATCTATAAATTCACGAAAACTATTTACAAAATTATCCCAGAAAGATGTTTTCTTTTCTTTTGGTTTAACCTCTTCAATTTCTGATTTTAAATCTTCTATATCATTTCCCTCCTCTTCTGAATTATCTTCAATAACATTTTTATTTATTGCTTTTTTATTATGCTTTTCTTTTTCTTCAAGTCCTTTCATCAACAAACCTATAGATGTTGCATACATAGGACTTGATAATTCATTGTCAGAGTCACTTGCTAAATGTTCATTTGGATAACCAATTCTTGTATCCATTCCTGTTATGTACTCAACCAATTGCTTTACGTGTTGTAATTGTGCTCCTCCACCAGTTAGAACAATTCCTGCAATAAGTTTTTTCTTAGGTTCATCATAACCATAATTTTTAATTTCAGAGAAAACTTCATCAATAATTTCAACTGCTCTTGAGTGTATTATTTTTGATAGGTTTTTTAAAGTTATCTCTTTTGGTTCTCTTCCTCTTAAACCTGGAATTGAAACAATTTCATTATCTTTATTCTCTCCTGGCCAAGCTGAACCAAACTTAGTTTTTAATAATTCTGCTTGTTTTCCGATAATTGAGCAACCTTCTTTTATATCTTCGGTAATTACATTTCCTCCAAAAGGAATAACTGCTGTATGCCGAATAATTCCATCTTTAAAAATAGCTAAATCTGTTGTTCCTCCACCTATATCAATCATTGCAACACCTGCCTCTTTTTCTTCTTGACTTAAGACTGCATCTGCTGAGGCTAAAGGTTCAAGTGTAATATTAGACATACCTAAACCTGCACTTTTAATACATCTACCAATATTTCTAATTGAAGCTACTTGTCCAACAACTACATGAAAATTAGCTTCTAATCGTCCTCCAAACATTCCAACTGGCTCTTCAATTTCGGCTTGACCATCAACTTTATAATCTTGTGGCAAAACATGAATAATCTCTTCACCAGGAAGCATAACTAGTTTTAAAACTTGATTTTTTAGTTGCTCTATATCATCCTCGTCAATTACTTCTTCAGCGTTAGATCTGGTAATATAATCGCTGTGATGCAATGATCTTATATGTTGACCTGCTATACCAACTACGACTTCTTTAATTTCGATATTACTCTCGTTTTCAGCATCTTCTACAGCTTGTTGGATAGACTGAATAGTTTGTGTAATATTATTTACCACACCTCTATGAACTCCCATACTGACAGCTTTCCCTCTACCGAGAACTTCAATTTTACCGTATTCGTTTTTACGACCAATAATTGCAACAATTTTGGTTGTTCCGATGTCTAATCCTACTGCTACTTGATTTTCCATGTTCTATACTACTTTGTGCAAACAATTTGCTTACTATATTCTATATTTATTTTTCTATACTTATCTATACTATTATCCTTCTCCATTTTCTGATAAAAAGCCTTTAACTTAATTATCTTCTCTTCTATATTATCTATTTTTCCAAACTCAATTAATTGGTTTCCCATTCTTGTTTTTAAATCAAAATTTCCATTTGATTTAATTTGAATTCCGATAATCTGTTTGTTCATAAAATCGTCTTTTAAGACTTCTTTTATAAATTTATATACTTTTTTTAAATCATCATCACTAAAAACTCCAGTCACAATAGGTGCTCTTGCAGAATAATTTGATGATAATTGCATCTTTTTTCCTTGACTATCTATATAATAGGAAGTACTATTTGCCACTACTCTTGCAATTGGATTTTTCTGTAACACACTAGCCTTCAGCACACCATCTACTGTTAGGTAAACTTCTGCATTTTCAACCATACTATTCTTTTCTAAATTTTGTTCCAGAACCTTCAAAAATATGCTTTCTTTTGATTTATTTTTAATATTTCCTAAACTTTGTATTAACAATTTATCAACCTCATTTCTTGTAATAAATAGGTTATCTCCTTTTTCAAAATCAACATCAATTGCTACAATTTTACGAGCTGCATTTCGATAATTTGCAAATCCGTACAATCCTGCAATTAAGAGGATAAAAAATAGTGCTTTTATGTAAATTTTATATTTAATCAATTTCTTTATTGTTGATTTGTTTTTTGGTTATCTGCTTATTGGTTTATCTGGTTATTTGGTTTGCTCGGTTTTTTCTAACTCAAACTTATCTTTTCATTGTAAAACTTTGTCAATTTATCTACTAACATTCCTATATCTCCTGCACCTAAAATGACAATCACTTTATCGTTTTCTGAATAACTGTATTTAACTATTTCGTATATATCTTTGCTTACTACATTCACTTCTGTATCTGTAATTTTTTTAATTTTAGATGCTAACCAACTTGATGTTATTCCATTGATAGGCAACTCTCTTGCTGGATATATCTCTAATAAAATCACCCTATCAAACTGAGCCAAGCTTATTGCAAAATCTTCTGCAAAATCTTTTGTTCTACTGAATAAATGTGGCTGAAAAACTACTATTTTTTCTTTTTTAGGATATAAATCTGTTAAGGTGTTATAAACTGCGTTTATCTCTGTTGGATGATGTGCATAATCATCTATTAAAGTAATTAAATCAGAATTAATTTTAATGTTAAATCGTCTTTCAATTCCTTCAAAACTCGCTAATCCTTTTTTTATTTTTTCTAATGAAACACCATAATAATTTGCCATTGCTAGTGCTGCTAAAGCATTTAGAATATTATGTCTTCCGGGTAGTTTTATTGTAATATCTTTTATTTCTTCGGTTGGTGTTTTTACATCAAAAACTGAAATTCCATTTTCTATTTTAATATTATACGCTTGATAATTTGCTTTATTTTCAAAACCAAAAGTAATTCCATCAATAGCTAATCCAAACTTTACAAATAATTTATCGGATACTATATTTTTAAAATCATTAAATGATTTTATCAACTCATCAGCCTCACCATAAATATCCAAATGATCAGCATCGGTTGAAGTAATACAAGCTAAATTTGGACTTAACTGTAAAAATGACCTATCATACTCATCTGCTTCAACTACAGAAATTTTATCTCCACCTAAAATTAAATTAGATTTGTAATTTGCTGATATACCTCCTAAAAATGATGTTGCATTTACTTTAGCTTCTTTTAAAACATGACCTAAAATAGTTGAAGTCGTAGTTTTTCCATGAGTTCCTGAAACCGCAAAGCAAAAAGTTTCTTTTGTTATTAAACCTAAAACTTCTGCTCGTTTTAATACTATAAATCCGTTATCAACAAAATAATTAAATTCTAAATGAGTATCTGGTATTGCAGGAGTATACACAATTAATGTATTCGTTTTATCCAAAAATTCTTGATTGATATTAGTAATATCATCATTAAAATGAATCTCAATTCCTATTTTAATTAACTCATCTGTAATACTGGTTTTTACTTTATCGTAACCCGCAACATTTTTACCATTCACAACAAAATACCGAGCAAGTGCAGACATACCAATTCCTCCTATTCCGATGAAGAAAATGTTAGCCCATCCTAAATTCTTCCCTAAGGGAAGGACTTTATCAGATATATGTTTTTTATCGTTTGGCATTATGTTTATTAATTTTGTATTTCTCTAAATAATTATTCATACTACTTTTTAGTTTCTTCCCTTTGGGAAGACGGAAGATGGGCTAATAGTTTTTCCACTTCATCTACAATACTTTTTGTAGCATTTGGTAATGCTAATTTTTTAATATTATTTCCTAGTTCTATTTGGCGTTCTTTATTTGCTATCAATCCATTAAAAATGGTTTGAAAACGTTCTAATTCTGATTCTCTTAACAAGATTGCAGCGTTTTTTTCAACTACAGCCATTGCATTTTTTGTTTGATGATCTTCGGAAACATTCGGACTTGGAATGAAAATCGTTGGCTTACCAACAATACACAATTCCGAAATTGAACCTGCTCCTGCTCTACTGATAATGATATCAGCTGCAGCATAAGTCAAATCCATTTTGTTTAAGAAAGCATGGGTTTGAATACCATCAATTTCATCATATTTTTTATATTCTTCGTAATATATTTTTCCTGTTTGCCAAATTATCTGAATACCTTGTTCTACCAACCATTCCACTTGACTTGCTACTAATTTATTTATAGCTCTCGCTCCTAAACTTCCTCCGATAATCAGTAAAGTTGTTTTGCTTTTATCTAATTTAAAAAAATCTAAACCCTCTTCACGTTTACCATCAATACTCAATAAATCTTGACGAACTGGATTGCCTGTTTCTATAATTTTACTTTTTGGAAAAAACCTATCTAAACCATCATAAGCAACACATATTTTATTTGCTTTTTTTGATAATAATTTATTGGTAATTCCTGGAAATGAATTTTGCTCTTGTATCAAAGTAGGAATTACATTAGCATTTGCTCTCATTAAGGTTGGACCAGAAGCAAAACCTCCTGTTCCAATCACTACATCTGGTTTAAATTCTTTAATAATACGGTTTGCATTCCATAAACTGCTTATTAGTTTAAATGGAAACATCATATTTTTAAGTGTCAACTTACGTTGAATACCACTAATCCAAAGACCTTTAATTTTATATCCATTTTGAGGAACTTTTTCCATCTCCATTCTATCCTTTGCACCAACAAATAAAAACTCAGCATGAGGATAACGAAGTTTTAATTCATTAGCAATAGCAATTGCAGGATAAATATGTCCTCCTGTTCCTCCTCCTGATATTAAAAATTTGTATCTCATCCTCAATCCTTCCCAAAGGGAAGGAAGTTTTTAATTGTTATTAATATTCTTTTTTCTCATAATCAATTCCCAAATTATTGGAATTTTATTATTGGTTTTTAGAATTTATTACCCAATTGCTTCATGCAAAACATCCAATGGGTTTTCTGTATCTAAATCATTTTTTACTTTATTTATATCTTCTCCTTTTGCCGCGCTTACACTCAATACTATTCCAATAGCAAAACAAGTCATCCAAATAGATGTTCCTCCAGCACTTATTAATGGTAATGGCTGACCTGTAACTGGAAATAACCCAACAGCAACTGCCATATTTACAAATGCTTGAAATATAATTGGAATACCAACTCCAAGTACAGCTAAGGTTCCGAAAATAGTTTCGGTTTTATTAGCGACAATCACAATTCTAAACAGCAATAGTAAATACATACTTATTAAAAATATACCTCCAAACATTCCATATTCTTCAACAATAATTGCGAAAATAAAATCGGATGATGATTGTGGTAAAAAATTCTTTTGAATACTTTTACCTGAACCTTTACCCATAATTCCACCAGAATAAACAGCTACTTGCGCTTTATGAGATTGGTAATTTTCTTTACTATCTTTATCTGAGTAATTATCAATACGATTAATCCACGTTTGTACACGTGTGTTTTTAAAATTGTCTGGAAATGCTTTTACAGTTATTACAAATAGTGCAATCGCTAAAACACCTACAAGACCAATACCTATAATGTATTTTATTGGATAGTTACCAAAAAAAGTTAACATAATAACCATTACAAATAACAATGCAGCGGTTGAGAAATTAGCTGGAAAAATTAATCCTAAAACTGCTGCAACAGGTAACCATAAAGGAATTATACTCTCTTTAAATTCTATCTTTTTATCTTTATTTCTTGCAAAATACCTTGCAATATATATCATCAAAATCACACCTGCTAGTGTAGATGTTTGAAATTTAAAACTTGTAAATGGTACGCTTATCCATCTTGCAGCCATAATTGCATCTGCATTTCTTGGCTGAAACAACGTATAAGCCAATAATAACAATACTATGGGAATCATTATTACTGACAATCCGCTAAAATATCTATACGGAATTTTATGTGTTGCATAAATGATAAAAAAGCCTAAGAATAACAATACTGCATGTTTTATTAAATGACCAGTAGTTGTACCATTAGAAACAACATATACCAAGTTGGTACTTGCGCTATAAACAGGTAAAAACGAAAATATAGCAAGTACAGCAATAATTGCCCATATTGTTCTATCTCCTTTTATATGTTGAAATACGTTGTTCATTTTTAATGTTAAATTTTTAATTTTCTTTATCAATTAAGTTTTAATCCTGCTTTGAGTTCCTTCCCTTTAGGAAGGTTAGAATGGGACTTTATTACAATTGTCTTACTGCATCTTTAAATTGACGACCTCTATCTTCATAATTATCAAACAAATCAAAACTTGCACAAGCTGGTGACAACAATACATTATCTCCTTTTTCTGCTATTTTGTAAGCAACTTTTACAGCTTCTTCTGCACCTTGAGTTTCAATAATTAAATCAATTACATTAGAAAATGCTGCTTTAATTTTTTCGTTATCCTCACCTAAACAAACAATTGCTTTTACCTTTTCATTTACATAAGGCAACAACTCGTCATAATCATTTCCTTTATCAACACCTCCAACAATCCAGACTGTTGGCGCATTCATACTTTCTAAAGCATAATATGTTGCATTAATATTGGTTGCTTTACTATCGTTGATATAGTGAACACCATTAATTGTCAATACATTTTCTAAACGATGTTCTACTCCTTCAAAGTCAGACAAACTCTGACGAATAGTATCTTTTCTAACTTTCAATAATGTAGCTGCCATGCTTGCTGCCATAGCATTTTTAACATTATGTTTGCCTAATAAGGCTAAATTTTGAATTCCCATAGTGAATACTTTTTGATTTAATTCTATTATTATTTCTCCATCTTTTACATAAGCACCATCTTCTTGAATTTTATCACCTAATGTAAATGGTAATAATTTGGCTTTGGTGGTATTATTTTTTAACCATTTTTGGATTTCTTCGTCATCAGCATCATAAATTAAATAATCATCTGCTGTTTGATTTTTAGTAATTCTAAATTTTGAATCAATATAATTTTCATATTTATAATCATATCTATCTAAATGATCTGGCGATATATTAGTTATAATTGCAATATGTGGTGCAAAATCAATAATTCCATCCAATTGAAAACTACTTAGTTCCAATACAAATAAATCTCTAGTTTCAATTGCTACTTGTAAAGCAAAACTACTTCCAACATTCCCTGCTGTACCAACATTTTTATCGGTGTTTTTTAATATATGACTTAATAAAAGTGTCGTTGTTGTCTTACCGTTACTACCTGTTATTCCAACAATTTCTGCATCTGTGTATTGATTAGCAAACTCAATTTCTGAAATTACTGGAATTCCTTTTTCTTTAATTTTTTCTATTAAAGGAATTGTATCTGGTATACCAGGACTTTTCATTACGATATCTGCTTCTAAAATATTTTCTTCGGTATGTTGTCCTTCTTCAAATTGCAATTCATCTATATTGCGAGTACTCATCATATTTGACAGTACTTTTTTATAGTTATTTGAAATCGGTCCTTTATCAGAAATAAAAACTTTGTAGCCATAACGCCTTGCCAAAATTGCTGTACCAATTCCGCTTATTCCTGCTCCTAAAACAACTAATTTTTTCATTATTTAACTTTTGAGACACGAAGCATCGTATCTATACTTTTTATTTTTTTGTGACTAGATGCTTTGTGTCTTTGCTT
>Ga0256844_10000316_pt1 | contig 18616 bp, 26 predicted proteins | sample MusselsmetaG_FD_189100 | JGI IMG/M metagenome (GOLD analysis project Ga0256844, IMG submission 189100) | Mussel associated microbial communities from hydrothermal vent at the East Pacific Rise, Pacific Ocean - Mussels | ecosystem: Host-associated > Mollusca > Shell > Unclassified ... | reverse complement strand
TAAAGACTATAAAGACTATAAAGACTATAAAGACTATAAAGACTATAAAGACTATAAAGACTATAAAGACTATAAAGACTATAAAGACTATAAAGACTATAAAGACTATAAAGACTATAAAGACTATAAAGACTATGAAAATCACAAAGACCGTGAAGATTATAAAGATTATAAAGATTATAAAGATTATAAAGATTATAAAGATTATAAAGATTATAAAGATTATAAAGATTATAAAGATTATAAAGATTATAAAGATTATAAAGATTATAAAGGTTATAAAGATTTACGGCTCTACTATTATACTATATTTATTTTTTTTTACTTCAACATTTCACTCATTTCATGATTTAACAGGTTAGTTTTTGCACCCTATTTCTCTTTTTCCGTCCATTTTTAATACAGGCCATGCTGTTATAATCCCTCTCCTTACGACAAACTTATGAAGGTAGCAGTTTAACCTGTTCTGGTTTTGCACCAACACAAACCCCAAATCTACATTAATCAAAAAATTAGGAGAAACTTAAAGAATTTGTTGGCCCTCTTTCTAAAGTTGGGCCACTTCCTAAAACTTTCTATGCTAGAGGCGCATTTTAATTAACTAATGCCTTAATTTATCCGGGTTTCATTTAATATACACACCCTAAAAACCAAAATCAAAATGCACTGCATAAAAACCCCTTTACTGGTTTAAAACAAGACCAGGTTTTAAAGATTTTAAAACCACTACTGGCTCATCTTGGTTATGAAATGACAGAGGACAACACCACTCCCAACTTCATTCAATTGCCCCAGGACGATTTCTTTTACATACTACTCCTCGTTGGCTTACTAATGCTTCTCATACAATAAAAAGAAAATATAAAACGCTAACAAAACTTAATCAAGACCCCAAAGATGATACCACATGTCATTTTATAAAACAATCCGGGTAATCAGAATAACGACGAGGTATTCCTCTCAACCCTAAAAAGTGTTGAGGAAAAAAAGTCACATTTACACCAATAAATATGATAAAAAAATGCGCTTTTCTTCACCGCTCGTGAAAACAATATCCGTAAAATAACGGAAACCAGTGGAAAAACCCACAGAACAAAGCAAATACTGCTCCCATAGATAAAACATAGTGAAAATGAGCAGTAACATAATAAGTATCATGTAACGCCACATCAAGAGAAGAGTTTGACAGCATAATTCCAGTAAGACCTCCGACAGTAAAAAGAAAAATGAAACCAACCGCTCAATAAAGAGCAGGCTCGTGTAGCAAGTTTCCACCATTAAGGGTGGCTAACCAGCTAAACACTTTAACCCCAGTTGGAACAGCAATAATTATTGTAGCCGAAGTGAAATAAGCCCGCGAGTCTACGTCTATCCCTACAGTAAACATATGGTGCCCTCAAACAATGAATCCCAATACACCAATACAAACCATGGCATAAACCATTCCTAGCACACCAAACACTTCATCTTTTCCAGCACAATGCGCAACCACATGCGATACTATTCCAAACCCTGGTAAAATAAGAACATACACCTCTGGATGACCGAAAAATCAAAATAAATGTTGGTATAAAACAGGATCTCCTCCACCTCTAGGATCATAAAAAGATGTATTAAAATGACGATCAAAAATCAACATAGTAATACCTCCCGCCAGTACAGGCAGAGAAACCAGTAATAAAACTGCTGTTACAGCCATAGATCAGACAAATAGGACTATTCGCTCTCCTCGCATACTTTCAACAGATATATTTTTTATACTAGTAAGAAAATTAATTGATCCACCAATAGAAGAAGCACCTGCTAAATGAAGCGAAAATAGAGATATATCAACGGCTGGGCCCCTATGCCCAGTATAAGAAGATAGGGGCGGGTATAAAGTTCACCCAGTTCCGGCCCCACTCTCAATAAATGTAGATAATAGTAAAGTAAATAAAGATGCAGGTAAGAACCAAAACCTTAAATTATTTAAACGAGGGAAGATTATGTCAATTGAACCTATTATTAAAGGCAGCAACCAATTTCCGAAGCCTCCTACTATTAATGGTATAACTATAAAAAAAATCATAACTAAAGCATGAGCAGTTACAATAACATTATAAAGCTGATCATCCCCCAAAAACCTTCCAGGACGTGCTAATTCAATACGAATAAGTATCCTTAATCTTGTTCCAATTATTCCAGACCACAAACCTAATAAAATATATAAAGTTCCAATGTCTTTATGATTTGTAGAACACAACCAACGCACGCTTAAACTAACAGGTAGATAACCATAGAAACAACCAAACTTAAACCTAAAACAATACCTAAAAAAGTCTTTCAAGCTAGTCTTATTAATATATCATAACGGAAACGAGGGAAAGTACCGCGGGCCCACAAAAATAAGAAAAGAAAGACCCAAGCCTGCCCCAACATATAAACGTCTCTTGACCCTAAAAACATTGCGCAGGTAAAAAGTCTGTTAAACAGTATGTTAGAGTATTCAGCCATATAAATAAGTGCAAAACCTCCCCTACTGTACTCCACATTGAAACCCGACACTAACTCCGATTCCCCCTCTACAAAATCAAATGGGGCACGATTTGTTTCTGCCAGCATAGAGATAAGCCACACCGCAAATAAAGGCAAAATTGCTAACCCTATAACAAAAAAGGTCCCCTCTTGCCACAACTTCACAGACTGGAGATGTATGGACCCCGCCATAAAAACACAACCCAGCAAAACTAATGCCATTCTAACCTCATAAGAAATACTTTGTGCCATAGCCCGTATAGCCCCTAAAAGGGCATATTTTGAGTTTGACGACCAACCTGCCACTATTACCCCATAAACATTGGCGCCAGAATTTGCAAGGTAAAATAGTACACCACATATAAACACGCCCTCTGAAGAATGAAAAGGATAAAGCAATCATAGCAGCAGAGCAATAAAAAACGTTATCACAGGACAAACTAAAAAAGGTACAAAATTCCTATATGTTGGAATGAGAATCTCTTTAGAGAACAGTTTAGCCCCATCACTCATAGGCTGTATTAGACCTAAAACCCCTACCTTATTAGGCCCCTTACGAGTTATAATATACCCCAACACTTTTCGCTCTACAAGCGTAAATCATCCTACCGCCATTAAACCAAATACTCCAGGTAAAATAAAACTAATAACTTGCATTACTTTATTAATTCTTATCCCCTTCTATGCCCCCTTCTATAGTCCCACTCTCCAACCTGTCTATTTTAATAAACAAATCAAATCAAGCCCACAAAACATATTACAAAACTTTAATATCAAATGATTCTACAGCGGCCCAATGCCATAAGTTATACACCCGCGGATGGATAAATTCAATTACAATCGGTATAAATCTATGGTTTGCACCACAGATTTCAGAACATTGCCCATAAAGTACACCACATATATTTACGGTTATTGGTACTTCATTCACGCGGCCTGGAATTGCATCAACTTTCAACATACAACCAGGAAGAGCGAACGAATGAATAACATCTGCTCTTCTCACTATACAACGAATACCAGTATTAGCTGGAGCAACTATTCGCTGATCTACATCTAACAAACGATACCCTGTCTCTTCCTCTCGTTCCATAAAAGAATCAAAACCCAAAACATCTTCTTGATCCCCCATAAATTCATAGGACCAAAATCATTGATGACCAATTGCCTTAAAACAGAACTTAGGTCTGCCAATTTCATCTATCACATACAACAAATGTATAGAAGGAATAGCTACACAGACAAGACACACCCTAGGAATAATAGTCCAAGCCGTCTCCACCGCTTGTGCCTCCCGTAAATAACGGAATCTTCTCCCCGAACAGAACACCCAACCTAGTCCGTACAACACAACAGACAAAATAAAAATAATTAGGCACATCACACCTTCATGAAATAAACCAAGATACTCCCCAATATGATAATAACAATCTTGAAATCTAAACCTACCTCATAGTGGCATTAAATAACATATCTGCATAAACAAACTTACAAATTTACTATTAAAACAATTAAAAAAAACAACCTGAAAAGAAGCCCTAACGAAGTTTTTAAAAAATGATAAGACTGGCTTTTCTGATTTGATACCCCAAAAACCTGAATAACCCTATATACTCCCTGAGGACCAATTTTTTCTAATCATCCTTTTTCCATTCTTACTGAAATAACACCAGCTAACCTTAGCCCTAGTATTGGGCTAAATTGAGCTAATAAGGGTTTGAAATGTCACATTCTAGCTAGATAACTATACACACCCTTAAAAAAAATGAAGGGGGTTTTCCCTCTTCATTTTGAAGAAAATTCGACAATACTAACAGACATAATTACTAGTGACATCACAATAAATTTCTCGATATTCTCCACTATTGCGGTTAAGTCAAGGTCTGAACATAAACAAACTAACAAAAATCCTATCACTACAGAACTAAACAACAAGCCCCTATAGGCAAACTTTACACTAACAGCCTCTTTTTCGTGAATAATAGGCCTTACACTTTTATTTACCCCTAGGAACAAATTAAATCTAAGACGAACAGAATACCAAGAGGTGAATAGAGTACCGACAATTAGCATAAGATAAATTAATAACCTATCACCGCTTTGAAACCTCATTTCAATGATTAAATCTTTTGAATAGAATCCTCTTAAAAAGGGTATGCCACACAAAGAAAGCCTTGCAACAGTTACACAACTTATTCTAACAGGAACTCGAGCTCAATTTTTCCCTAACGAGCGAATATCCTGCCACTTCAAACTTCTGTGAATTACAACTCCCGCTCTTAAAAACAAAAGAGATTTAAATATAGCATGTGTAATTAAATGGAAAAAAGCAACTTTCGGTAAACAGATTGAAATGGCAAACAATATTATTCTCAACTGACTTAGAGTTGATAGTGCTACAATTTTTTTTAAGTCTACCTCAACAAGAGCCACCCTCCCAGCTATTACCAACGTCAAAAGTCTCAAACATTTCAACACACCCAAAGAAAAATCCCTTTGAGATAGTATTGGGTACCCACGAATAAGAAGATAAACCCCTGCTGTAACCAGCGTAGAAGAATGAACTAGCGCAGAAACAGGAGTAGGAGCTGCCATAGCAGCGGGAAGTCACGCCGAATAGGGAATCTGGGCTCTTTTAGTAATAGCAGCTATTACTAAAAGAAATGGAACTCAAACGTATTTTACTCTAGGGAAAAACTCAAACAACGCTCAGGTACCCTCTCTACAAAAAACCCCAATAATAGATAAAAGAATAGCATCTCCAACTCGATTAGTTAAAACTGTTACCATCCCTGCACCTAAAGACTTATTATTTTGATAATACACTACTAGTAAAAAAGAAGTAATACCCAACCCGTCCCAGCCTAACAAAAGAGCAATTAAATTTGGAATTATAATCAAAGATATTATGGACAAAACGAAAAAAATAACAAGGTAGATAAAACGAGAATAATAAGTTTCATCGCCCATATACCACGAACAATAAACCAACACGGAGCCAGAAATCAAAAAAATAGCAGCCATAAACAACCCCCTGATTTGATCCAACAATACAGTTAGATTTACTGACAAATTTCTTGACAACCAAATTCTGTACTCAACAAGAATTATAGAATCAAAAAAAGGAATTATACTTATAACCCCCCACCCTAAAACCATAAAAACACAACCTAAAACCTCATTAAATTTGAAAGCCATTTTTAAGTGCCTATAAAGCATTTTTGGCAACTGAAGCCAATGTTATGTTAACTCACCTAACTCTCCTATAGAAGTAATTTATAATTTTAATCAACGCAAACGCCCAATAATTTAATTTACATCCCAAAAATAATAACAAATTCAAACCACAACCAGAACCAAGAAAACCGCCAGAGGTAAACGATGGCTCTTTGGGTTATCTGTACATTCATTGGCACAGAAAATAAATGCTATAATAAAAAAGATCATAGCATAAGTAGAATTCCTTAACCCCTCATCATGTATAAACCGATACAGAGCTACCAAAATGTCAACTGTCTTTCGTGGAATACCATAAAACCATTCAGGAAGGTGAATGAAACTGCACCGCTCATAAAATGAACGAAATAAATGGCCATACTCCCTACCAAAACCCCACTCCAAAAATTTCCAAAAGCACACCGTCTCAGCATATAAAAAAATCCAACCTGTACAACCATCTTTCCGACCCATACTTTAAAAGCACCTATAAAGATGTGTTTAGCCACACAAGCTAATGTTTAAATAAACTAGCTTTTTAAATGGTAGTGAAAGAGAGATAAACCCCAACAAAACCAAAGAAGAACTCCCCATAGACAAAAACTTTTTTTAACCTAAATTTTTAAAATTTAACGAGAAATAAAAAAGAAAATTATGAAGATTTTAAATGTGTGCATACGCTTATGTAATTAATCTCTCCTTTACTTATAAAAAAGCCCAACAATTTATTCTACGCTTCCATAATTTATCCAATAAGTAAACATCACGATAAAAGTAACACAAACGTACACACAATCTTGAAATGTTTCCATTGTGTACTTAAATTTGTTAGTGCAGAGAACAACTAAAATTATCTCTACAAAACCGATTCTAAATAAAACATACCCCCGCAATTTTTTTATTGTTAAGGACCCCCCACTTAATAGCTTTTCTGTAAGCCTCGTAAAAAAAATACTATATGAATTGTCGGGGGCTGCTAGCAGGTAGTTATGACACCAAAAAAGTGCCCATAACACCAGTGTAAAAACACCTAGAAAAAATCTAAACCGAGCGAACCACACCAGAAGATATATGATAACTCGCATTTATAATTATTATGACAAAAACCAAGCAATCGTTTATACTAATTTGAAAAGAATACAGTAAATAAGTAAACATCAAAGGAGCGAGCACATATTTTAAAAGGTCAACACTAAATAAAAAGTATCTACCATCTTACTTTACTTAAAAATTATGAACCCAATAGTTTTTCATGGCTCTCACATAAAATACTGCATGAACTGTTAAGAACTAATAAAAACCAAATAATTCCGCCACCATCATACTGCCATTGAACCACAACGAACCTAATCACCCACTAATAATATTCATATCTACGTCTAACAACACCAACTTTATAAAAACAAACCCAAAGTCAACACGCCAATATAAGAAAAAAAGCTAGGCTTGCGTTAATTTTCTCTTGTTTTGAGTAATCCCTAGATTCATTAAACCAAAACAGTACTCCCCCAGAAACATGTAAAATAGCCACAACAAAATTATTAGGTCCCTTTTCCATTAAACGGAGAACTAACTTCTCCCAAATATATGAATGCTTTTCTTTCACATTAGTAAAGCACTCAGGGATCAATAACAGGTTATAGCGCTCATAAAATGTTCAATAAATAGGTATATAATCTCTACTAGAGTCCCAATGAACGAATGTAGCCAATATAACTAATCCTCAAGCTAAAAACACGGGAGGCATATATTTATAGAGATGGAACAGTTTTAAAAACTTAGACTTAAAATTACGAACCCGCTTTAAAAACTTAAACTTAAATTTGACAAGCCGTTTTAAAACCTTAAACTTAAATTTACGAGCCCGCTTTAAAGCCTGAAACTTAAAAATATGAACCGGCTCTAAAACCTTGAACTTGAGTTCACGAACCCGTTTTAAAATCTTAAATTTGAAATTACGAATCAACTCTAAAATCTTAAGCTTAAAATTACGTATCATTTTAAAGTACTCCAATGGGATATTTTTAGTTCCACAGACTAATGTTTTTTAATAAACTAACTTTAATTAAACCACCAAGTATAAGAGCACAAGCCCAATAACTGAATGCAAATCAATCCTTTTTATTAAAGTATTATACCTAACTCTTATCAGTCATCAAATTCAAACACCGATCATTACCATACATACGCGTTATTATAACCATTAAAGAAAGTATAATAGCCGCCTCAGAAACTCTAATACAAATAATAACTAAAAGGACAAACAGTCTGTTATAAGCTGATAACGAGCCAACCATTGAAAATACCCCTAAAGCACTAAACTCTATACCCAGAAAAATAGTAACCAGATGTATACTCCGCCCACATATTAAAATTACACCAAAGATGAAAATGAAAAAACTAAAAAGTAGCATTATTCCTTATATTTAGTTAAACCTCCTCCCCAAAACTTAATTAAACAAATCCTTTGAGGTTGAACCTTAAATAAGCCATAAATCAATTAAAGACAGGCAATAACGCTACACTTTCTTTAATAATCTACTTTACTTAATTAATCAATCTCATAACCCTTGTCTTAACGGAATCAATATAATAAAAAAGAAATATAAGAAAGTGAAAACACACCCCAAAAAATCGTAAGGATCTTGTACTGGACAGGCGCCAACCCATGTAAGCCCTGTTCAAACTACAATTAGGCCCCAAAATCCAAGCTGACCTAACGGGTAGAACCTGTTAGATCGGAATTGCCCTGTATGTAGTCTAGGAATAATAAATAAAATTAAAACAGATGCCACTAGAGCAGCTGCGCCGCCTGCTTTATTAGGAATTGAGCGAAGAATAGAGTATGCAAACAAAAAATACCATTCAGGCTCAATTTGAAGAGGGGTCTTTATTGGATCAGCAGGAATCCAATTATTTACATTTCCTAAAAGGTCCGGCCAAAAACACACCAACAACAAAAGACCAAAAAATAAAATGAAGAAACCTACTACATCTTTATAAGTATAAAAAGGGTGGAACCGCACCAACGCCGAGTCCGCCCTTACACCCAACGGATTATTTGCGCCCTCTTCATGTAAGTAGAATAGATGAACAACCCTGAAGACAATTATAATAAAAGGTAATACAAAATGAAAAGAATAAAATCGCACTAGAGTTGCATTACAAACAGTATAACCCCCTCAAATTCAGTATAAAATTGTTTCTCCGATATAAGGAATAGCAGTCACTAACTTAGTAATAACAGTTGCCCCTCAATAGGATATTTGACCTCAAGGAAGGACATACCCTAAGAAAGCTGTAGCTATAAGAAGAAAAAGTAAAATAACCCCAACATTTCACACTATCCGGGACTTGTAAGACCCGTAATATAAACCGCGTCCGATATGAAAGTAAGCACAAACGAAAAAGAGAGATGCCCCATTAGCATGTAAAGCACGAAACAACCAACCGTTATTTACATCACGAATTACATGAATCACGGAATCGAACGATATATTCACATGTGCCGTATAATGTAAGCTAAGAACAAACCCCGTGATAATTTGAACAACTAGGCATAAACCTAACAAAGAACCAAAATTTCATAGCACCCTTAAATTAAGTGGGGCTGGTAAATCATATAAACTACTATTTAAAATTTTAACAACACTATCCCGCTTACGTAAAGGACCAAAAATAAATACTACCGTCTCGCTTTAAAAGCTTTTAGAAGCATCGGTCTTGTAAATCGAAGAACGAACTAACTTCGTTAAAGCTGTATAAGTTACTGCTATTGGTTCTAACCAAAACTTTTGCTTGGAAAGCAAATATAATAATTTTACTATAGAAGCATAACTTATAATTTCATCTCCTCGTCTATAATCTAAAAATTGTGCTCCTTTTTAACAGAAAAGGCAAACTACCCGCATATTAAGGTTTGAAACCTTACATTTTTAATTAAATTACTTTTCTCTTTTCTCAGACTACCCTCAGACATGCTAATTTTTATCAGAGGCTGCTACAAAAATAAACACCCCAACAGGTAAACAAAAACATATAACCCAAGAGTAAGAGGGATAAAAATCCATACAAAATCCTCATCATCCAACACACAAAAATTATAATCCTTTAAAACAGATATAATTACAGTTTTTAAGTAGTAAAATATAGCTCTAATAGACCCAGCTAATGCAATAAACAAAACTAATTTATCCCCAACACAAAAAACAACAACCATTTTAACTACAAACCCAGCTAAAGGAGGTAATCCACTCAATCTCATCAAAGACCTTGCTACTATAAGGGATCACTTCCCGCTCTTCATAAAGCTAGAATTTCTACGCCACAAATAATAAATAACTAAACCTAACTGTACGAGGTAAGCCCCAACATAAAAAAGGAAAAGTTGCTGGGAATTTATTAAGCACACCAACATCCAAGCACTGTGGACAAAAGAAGAATACACCAACACGTCACGATAAGAATTCTGAATACATCCTCCTAAACCACCTATAACCCTTATTGCGAAAACTACAAGAGATAAAAATTCCCCACAAGTGCACCATACCCCTAATAAAAGTAAAGGCCCAACTTTTTGTACTCCCAAAAGAAGATACGCTACAAGTCAACCTCTTGAATTTACAACGGACGGAACTCAAAGCCAAAAAGGGAAGAGGCCGGCTTTACAAAGCAAACCTAAGTGAACCAAAAAATATCCAAGTAAACTAATGCTAATGCTCTCACAGTGCAAAACAATTGTAGAACCAAATAGATACATAGTAGATCCAAATCTCTGAAAAACAAAATAATTAACCAGCACACGCATGTTTAACACTGACTTAACTCCTAAAAGGCATATAAATCCTAATATATTTACTTCTATGCCAACCCATGCCCTTATATGACTATCTGTTGAAACTATCACAATTAGACCAAATATTAAAGCGAAACAACTTAAAACTATCAAAGGCCCTTCAAAACGGTTTACAACACGCCGTAGACTTAGGGACGACTCTCACTTTCAGTTATTTGTACCAGAATCTTTTGAAGATTTAGAGAAAAAACGGTTTTGGGTCCTCCTATTAACACCTGTCACGCAAGGAAAACTATTACTACTAAAAAGACAACCGAAGAGTAAGTTATTTTTCATCTGAAGCGCTGGAAAACATAATTTCAATCTCTTCCACATCAAGGAAACTGGATTACCCCCACACAGCACCAACAACTCAAGTTTTTTATACTATCCGAAGTGGTATACGACGTTTCTTACAAAAAGCTACCACTAACAATAATACAAAAAGAAGAAGCACACCAACAAACAAATATATGTTCCCGCTACCTAAACAAGACCCAAAATCCCCAATCCTAACAAATGAATCCCCCTTATTTTTATGGAAAACAACAACAAACCCCACTAAAACAGCCAATAGCAACTTAACAAATAATACAGGGGCCCCAAACCGTTGATTTGGAAAAATTCTAAGGACATACCCGAATAAAATCATTAAACCTCCAATATAGATTAAAAATACAAAATAGCCTACAAGACTTCTTATTTCTAGGCCCAACAAGACTGAAATTGCAAAAGAAACGGCAAATAAAGCTAATCCTATAAATAAAGGTTCTCTAATTCTTAACATAAAGCAGCACACTAGAGACGAGATAGAAAACAGAATTACTTCCAACACTTAAGAAATTTAGAACAATTATTCTAACCATTAAATTAGCCACAAAAGTATTTTCTTAGACATACGAGAAAAAGCGACAGTCGCTGATTTTGGAATGACAAACCAACGTTATTTATTTAACTATTTTCTTTTCGAAAACCAATGAGTGAACTTTAAACACTCTAGCCTTGTTTTCAAGACAAGGGCAAGTATTGGTCACACATATTTTTGAACTTGTACAAGTAAGACTATTTATTAGAGCCAATTTTGTAAATCAAATAACTTAAACATCTTTAAATTAAAAATTCCTTTCGTACTAATTTAATTACATTTACAAATATAAGGATAGAATCTGACCTAGCTCACACCGGTCTGAACTCAGATCATGTAAGGTTTTAATGGACGAACAGACCAACCCTTTAAAAATTATACACCTTAAGGATACCTTAATCCAACATCGAGGTCGCAAACTACTTTTACAATAAGCACTATAAAAAGAAATTACGCTGTTATCCCTAGAGTAGCTTATCCTGCTCACTACCGTGGCTTCAACTTGTAAGTTAATATAAAAACAAGTTATATTTTCTAACTATGTTGCCCCAACAAAACTAAAATAAGTTACTTTATAACTCATCCTTAGTGAAGCTTCTAGGGTCTTGTCGTCCTTTAGACTCAACTAGGCCTCCTCACCTAAAAGTTAATTTCAATAAATTTTTGTGACACAGCAACTATCACGTGAACCCATTCATACAGGCCCCCATTTGAAGGACAAATTATCATGCTACCTTCGTACACTCAGATTTATGCAGCCATTTACTCAATTGAGCATAGGGCAGGGCCTACCTCTCATAATAAAACTCAAGAGGAAATGTTTTTGTTAAACATTCGGAAAGTAAGTTTGCCGAATTAATTACAAAAAAATTAAATAAACAAACACTTAAATTATTTCTACTTATAACTTAGTAATAATTTATAATGATATTTTCTACTAATTCTAATCATTATTGCAATTTTATTAAAATTTAAGCCTATTTAATTAATGACTCCAAAACTAATTTAATAACCCATCATTAGATTTTTTATAACAAACTAACTAATTGCTAACATTAAGCCTATCCAACTAATAATCTTTACAACTGAATTCAATAAACTCCCACATTCTGCTTAGCCAAAACATCATAAATACTTTTACTAAAAAGCTCTATACTAAATATAATTCTAAAGCTAACCAGATACCTGTAAGGGCAATATAGTATCTAGCCAATTATTAAAAAGTTTAATTTAATATTGAAACATTAAATTAACCCAATTTAATAAATTCCTTACCGTCGGGAAAATAAAATGGATATTTTAAATCTTGATAGACTCTTATACAAAAGGTACAGAAATTAATTCCTACTAAAAATGTACACCGAAGAAATCTTACGAATCTATTAATCTCACATTAAAGTTTAAAATAAACAGTTAAAAAAATAAAAAAAAAGAGATTGAACTCCTTAAAACAGAGTTAGCAGCCCTGTTATGCGCCTGCTTTTTTATAACACAGGACTAATTAATCATCTCCTCCATTTTCAGTGGAGAGCTTTATATTAAGCTACTGGTGTTAACTACCCCAACAATAAACAACTAAATACAAACCAATTCACACAACATCAACAAAATGTCAGTATCAAGAACACACCATAAATCCGAAATGGTTTCGAGGGGTGAACCGATTTCGTATTAACCGTACCAATCTTACGAGCAAGAACCCTGTCCCGAACATAACATGAAGGCCATGAAACCCTGTTATAATATAGAACAAGCTTCCATAAGCACTATCTGCAATAGTAAATCTTGCTCAATAATACTCATAACCTTGTAAACGTGTAAAAAATAAACCTAAAACAATTGTGTAAAAAGTTCCTAATACTGCATGCGTATTCAACCCCGCTCGAATAGCGGCATGTGAATACATTAAAGACGCACCAGAACCAACCAGCACTGTTGTACCACACAGAGGAACTTTCATCGGGTCTAGTGTCTCTAAGCCCTTAGGAGGCCACATACATCCTATTGAAATGTCTGGCGCCAATCTTATGTGAAAAAAAGCCCAAAACAAAGAAAAGAAGAATATAATTTCCGACACTAAGAAAAGAATAAATCCATCACGTAGACCTTTTACAACATAAGATGTATGAAAACCCAAATCACCTTCACGTATTACGTCGCGCCACCACTGGCTTAACGAGAGAATTAAAACGAGGACACCAATCAATAAAAGCGCGTACCCATGCTTATGAAACCAAGAAACAAAGCCTACTGCCATGCAAAAAGCTCCTATTGAAGTAAAAACAGGCCAGGGGCTAGGCCCAACCAAATAAAAAGGATTACGTGGAATTTTTAGCTAAGGGGTGTGGCACCCTTTATGTGATTAACAGTCAAACGTTTTAAAATAAACTACTAAGCCTAAGGAATAACTACGAACAGGAAATTTAAAGGAAGTCAGTGAAAGCTCAGCAATGATATTCTTCTCACAGAAAAATCGGCTCGGGACCTCAAATTATTTCCACATTTACCGTGCTGAGAACTAACATAAATATGAAGACTATAGCATGCACTTAAGAATCTTAATAGTATTAACATAGGAAAAAAGAATATGTTTATAGAAGCTCCAACTATATAAATAAATAATTCTCCCAACAAGTTTAATGAAGGTGGACTTGCCATATTTCTAACCACAAGTAAAAAACACAGCAACCCCACACAAGGGCTTAACATCAAGTACCCCTTATTTATAGTTAATAAACGAGAATGTCTTCTTAAGTAAAAAGTGTTGACTAGAGCAAACAACCCAGAAGAACATAACCCATGCCCAACTATAATCAGTATAGCACCTATAAAACCCCACAAAGTGTTTCTTAGTAAACCTACTATTACAAAACTTATGTGGCCAACAGAGGAGTAAGCAACCAAGGACTTAAAGTCTGTTTGGCGTAAACATACTATCCTCGTAAGGACCCCTCCAAACAGCCTAATTATTAATACCAATAAAGTCGATATACTGATACTTTTCAAAACAAGAAGCCCTCTTAAACGAATTACTCCGTAGCCCCCTAATTTCAGCAATAAACCTGCCAAAATTATTGAGCCCGCAACAGGAGCCTCTACATGAGCTTTAGGCAATCATAAATGTAATGGGAAAACAGGAAGCTTAACTAAAAATGCTAGTAAATAAAGTCAACTAAAACTCAAAACGCTTTTATCAAGATAATACTCTAATCTGAATAAATTATCTCTCCCGTCATTAAAATAAAGCTTACCCAAACCGTATAAAAGAGGTAACGAGCCTATAACGGTATAAATAACTATATAAACAACTGCTTGCAAACGCTCGGGCTGGTAACCCCAGCCCACAATTAATAGTAAGGTAGGAAACAACACACCCTCGAAAAGAATAAAGAAAAGAAAAGTAGCTCTAACGCTGAAAGCGCCGACTAACAAAATACCAATGCAAACAACAAGGCCATTAAATGCACTAAAACGAGACACTGTGACCCTACCTATTAGTATTAAAAACCTAATATAAATTCTGAGAACTACCAAAACCTGTCCCGAAAAATCCAAACTAAACATACCGCTCAGCTCGGAGCATCCTCCAGATAGAAATAAAGGCACAGCTAACACCCCAAGTAAAGATAAACCAGCAATTGATACCTCTAGTCCTCCTAAAACACCTAAAAGCAGTAAACACATAATGAAACCAATGATCACCTAACAAAACAACTAAATATTGACTCTTTCAGTGTAAACGAAATGAACTTACTTATTCTATTTTGTCCCTACAGAGATCAAATAGACATATTCGGGGCATGAGCCCGACAACTTAACTTAGTTTACTCCACATAAAGCTTTTATGGTATCACCACCATTCTCGCTGAGCCGAAATCAGCACGCCAAAACTTGACTAAAAGCCCTGCCTAAGGTATGTCCTTCAGCTTACCCACAAAACAGACAACTACCCCCTCAATCATACAGATATTGCCCGTTTTGGGGTAAGCTGAAGGACATACTAAAATTAACCTGACACACGCGTAACCAATCATGTCAGTTTAATTTAAATATATTTTAATAGAACGTAAATCAACACCCTAGAAACAAGCCCACATCTCTATTGAGAATGATCGTTAGTATAAAGACTAAGCAAGGAACAAAAAATGAAAGCCTGAATCAATCCAACAGCTAGCTCAGCAGCTAAAAGACCTATTCATGCAAGCAGCGAAAAGTACACAGCACCGCACGAAAAACTTCTCAAATTTAACAACAAACCTCTTAAAAAAACGGAAGTATTAACATTAGTACCTATGGAAAGGATCAAATGACCTGCAATAATATTGATTATCAGCCGGAACCCCAGAGTAAGAGGCCGCGAATTAATAGTCACAATCTCAACTAAAAAAAGAAATGGGACTAGAAACATTGGTGCAAAACTAGGCACCAACCTAGTTAAATTCTGGTTCGCACTAATTCGGTGCCCCGAGACCCACAAAGAACTTCACATTAAAAACGCTAAAGCAGGGCCCAGCCTTAAATGAGAAGTTACACTAAAAGAAAAAGGCACTAAACCCATTATGTTAACTCCTATTAAGAAAACGAAAAGAGAACAAACAACCAGAGGGAACCCGGATAAATTTAAACCGCTCGCGCTTTTAAATATACCTCAGCTAACTGCCAGCCTTTTCCCAATTCCCCCCTCAGATAGAGAGCAAGAGCAATAAAAAAGAGTACTGACCAAAACTAAAACGAAATAAAAACTCAAACGTAAAGGGACCGAACTTAAATCCCTTATACTATATGAATCAAAACTAGATAACAAATCCAATATCATGGAATCACAAAAGAGAAGTCCCATAAGAAGGTTTACAACCAACCGCCTACTAATTCAGCCATTTTGCGTTAAGTAACGAAATATAAATATTTGTTGACTGTAATGCGGCTACTTAGAATTATATTTTAGGGTAGGAAGGGAGAAAAAAAGAAATCAATCACTTTTATAACTTGAAAATTAAGTAAATCTAAATTTAATCCTTACTAATTATATTTAGTGGGATCGATATTTGCTGACTCGGCATAAAATATAAAGGCGCTAGTTAATTCGCTCCTATAGGATCAAAACCCATCGTACTTATAATACTACTTTATATAGCTAATTAACAGCACCTTCCGGTACCGTTACCTTGTTACGACTTATCTCAGATTTCTCCGTGAGCGACGGGCGATTAGTACTCCTCCAGTATCCTTTTCAACCTACTATTATTTAACAAATTTACTCACAAGTCCTTCTTTCAAGAAAATTTTCAACTCTCTCGGCTGACGCTACATGTTACTTCTAACATGTAAATGATATCCCAATTGTCATCCAGGATGGCTTTATCATAGCTACATGTTAATCTGAATTACTTCTTACCAATATCGTTTTATAAAAGTAAGAATTACACCAATATCTCACGCGTATTGATTCGTAAACAACCATACATATGCAAAGTAAGATAAAGAACAAATGTAAGCGGACCATCTTTTAACTCCCAGATTCCCCTGTATGTTTGTTAGAGGCCGCCTATTCATTTAACTTTGAAGAACCAACTTTTAGTCATCTGGTAATCTTATTTTACTTTGTGAATAACGGGGTATCAAATCCCGGTTTTTAGCCACACTTTCATAAGAAACATCACAGCTTTGTTTGAACCAAGCCACTGAAAAGAGATTATACCCCTATTCCGCACCGGCTAAAGCTATCTATTTATATGCATCTAATAAAACCGTCAAGATTTAATAAAGCATGAATCTAACCGCGGCTGCTGGCATTCATTTTAGCCACTTTAAACCAATTCTTCTAAGCCACAATTTCTTGTGTTGCTTAATAATTTATACTAATGTCGAGAAAACTGTACCGACTAACAAGACATCAAGTCCATCTGCCTCCTCTTACCCCAGAAAGTACTATGTATTTAAGCATTGGAATAAATCTAGTACCATGATAAAATACCCTAAAATAAAAATGGGTGTAAAATGAGCCATTACACCACACTAAATCAACCCTAAAAGGCTTCTCTGAGTTAAAAATCCAGCGCTTCAACAAAGCTTTAATTTATATAAAAGATAGCGAGCTGTAATGGCCCATTTTTTAGACCTAAACTAAACACATTATTTCTGTCAGCTATCCAAAAACAATGGGTATATAAGTAAATGGGCTAAAACAACTTGCTTAACGCCAAGCCACACCCCCTTACATCACGAGTTAATAATCCAGAACAAAAGAGAAACAAGCAGATTAATACAAAAAAACAAATGAAAACTAAGTATTGAGGTACTATTATAGGCACTAAATCAGGAGAAGACTCATCTCAGCCGCGGGCCGCACAACCCGGCACCATTTCTAGGTCACCCTGACTAAAAACAAGGGAAGGTAAACTTCGTACACAAGGCTTAAACTTAACGCATTTATCTCTGCCACCTCATTCTTTGTTGCTACAACTCGCTAATTCAGTCTATTGAACCATCACGACGCTCATAAAGACAACCAACAGTGAGAATATGTAAAAAGCCTACCAGACAAACAACTCCCACTACCTTTACACCCCCATATAAGACAAAAAGAAGGGGAACCACTATAACCACCTCAACATCAAACACTAAAAATAAAACACCAAGAAGAAAAAATCGTAAAGAAAAGCTGCTCCGAGCACTTAAAATAGGATCAAACCCGCACTCATAGGGAGAAACCCCTTCACGGTTCCACTGCCCTACCATAGATAAAACAATAGACACAATTATTAGTCCTCCTGCAACTAACCAAAAAAGAATCACCGATAAAAACAATCTCATAATGCCCAAGCGCACCTAACGCAATAGAAAATTTGCAGTTTACGGTTATATATTTAACTATTGGACCCAAAACTTATAGAGGACTCGCCCCTCTTTAAGGATGAAAACCCTACGTGCTTTATACACCATATTAGCAAGACAAGCTCAAGAGATTCTGAGAGGCATGCACCATGCACTTATGATACCCAAAACCACCGTTCTTTTGTTAAACTACTCACAAAACCCCTCTCCCCTCGTTTCTGCTTCTTTTTTTTTTTTTTTTTTAAAAAAAGTTGTTTTTTTTTTTTTTTTTTTTTTTTTTTTTTTTAAATATTTTTTTTTTTTTTTTTTTTTTTTTTTTTTTTTTTTTTTTTTTTTTTTTTTTTTTTTTTTAT
>Ga0256844_10000315_pt1 | contig 18657 bp, 14 predicted proteins | sample MusselsmetaG_FD_189100 | JGI IMG/M metagenome (GOLD analysis project Ga0256844, IMG submission 189100) | Mussel associated microbial communities from hydrothermal vent at the East Pacific Rise, Pacific Ocean - Mussels | ecosystem: Host-associated > Mollusca > Shell > Unclassified ... | reverse complement strand
TTTAAATTTTTCTTTATCTAAAAAATCTAAATATTTAGTAATTGGATCATTAACTGAATTGATTTGGCCTTCGTCAATTGCTATTGCTGTCAATGTTGACAGAAAAGATTTTGACATAGAAAATGACGCTTGAATACTATTTTTATCAAACCCATAAAAATACTTTTCATATAAAATACTATCCTTTTTAATAATTAAAAAAGCAATAGTTTTATCTTTAATTAAAGCATTTTTAAATGATAATATTTCGCCTTTTTTTGTTTGAATTTTACTAGGAAGTTTTAAATTATTACTTAAAGTATTTTCAATGAATAAAAATGGATTATCACTTTTATTGATTTTAAGATAATCAAATTTTTTATAGTCATCTTGATTTACAATATTCCATTTAAAAAATCGAGCAGTATGGCAAGAAGATAAAAATGAAATAACAAACAGAAATAAAATAATTTTTTTTAGCATAGTAAAGTAGTATTTTGCAAATATATGAAATTGAGTAATTAGTCGTTAAATACAAAATTTTCATACAATTTTAATCTAACTTTCATATATCATAATTATATTTGCATTAATGAGTAAACTCCGAAAAATATTAAAACCAATTTCCATTTTATATGGCGAAGTAGTAAAGGCCAGAAATAAAATGTATGATAATGGAATGTTACAATCTACTAAATTTGAAATACCAACCATTGTTGTAGGTAATTTAAGTGTTGGAGGAACAGGTAAATCACCTATGATTGAATATTTAATCAGATTACTAAAAAATGATTATCATGTTGCAGTTTTAAGCAGAGGATATAAACGTAAAAGTAAAGGTTTTCAGATAGCAAATAGCAAAACTGATGTTGTTGAAATTGGTGATGAACCTATGCAGTTTTATAAAAAATTTAATGATATTATTGTAGCTGTTGATGCTGATAGAGTAAATGGAATTAAGCAATTAAAAGCATTAGTAAATCCGCCAGAAATTATTTTATTAGATGATGCTTTTCAGCATAGAAAAGTACAGGGAGGATTTAATATTCTATTAACACCTCATTACAATTTATATGTTGATGATAGTATGTTGCCAAGTGGAGATTTACGTGAAAATGTAGAAGGAGCAAAGAGAGCTCAAGTAGTTATGATAACCAAATGTCCAAATGATTTAGATGAAATTGAGCAATTTGAAATCACTAAAAAACTAAATATAGACTTAACACAAACAGCTTATTTTACTAAAATTGCTTATGATAATTATGTTTATGGTAAAGAAAATAAGGTTAAATTAACCGATTTGCAAGATTATAAAATTATCCTTATTACAGGAATTGCAAAAACTTCACCATTAACAAATTTTCTAAATAGTAAAAATATTAATTTTAAGCATTTAGAGTATAAAGATCATTATAATTTCACATCAAAAGATTTGGAAAATATAGATAATGAATATACTAAAATTGTTGATAAAAAAAAGATAATACTTACAACAGAAAAGGATTATGTGCGTACATTTGAAGGCACTGATAAAAAAGTATATTATTTGCCAATAAAAACAGCATTTTTAAATACAAAAGAAGAGGAAAGTTTTAAAATAAAGATAAAGAGATATGTGGAACAAAGTACAAGAAACAGTTGAGTTTTTAAAAAATAGTGGATTTTCAACACCAGATTACGGAATTATTTTAGGTTCTGGCCTTGGTAAATTAGTTGATGTAATTAGTATTGAGCAAAGTTTAGAGTATAAAGATATTCCAAACTTTCCTGTATCTACAGTTGCAGGACACCAAGGAAGATTAATTTTTGGAACTATTGGTGATAAAAAAGTAATTTGTTTACAAGGAAGGTTTCATTATTATGAAGGATGGACTATGCAAGAAACTATATTCCCTGTTAGAGTAATGAAAATTTTAGGAGTACAAAACTTAATTGTGTCAAATGCGTCTGGAGGAGTGAATTCAGCTTTTGCAGTAGGTGATATTATGATTATTAATGATCATATAAACATGATGCCTTTACATCCATTACATGGAAAAAACGATGAGCGTTTTGGACCTCGTTTTGTAGATATGTCTGATGCCTATGATAAGCCAATGATAAAAAAAATGCTTAAAATAGCAGATGAAGAAGATGTAAAATTACATCAAGGAGTGTATATGGCTTTACAAGGTCCAACTTTTGAAACACCTGCTGAATATGGTTTGGTAAGAGTTTTAGGAGCAGATTGTGTTGGTATGTCAACAGTGCCAGAAGTAATTGTAGCTAAACATATGGGAATGACCTGCTTTGGAGTATCTGTAATTACAGATTTAGGTGTAGAAGGAATTGTAGAATCAGTTTCTCATGAAGAAGTTCAAAAAGCAGCTAAAACTGCTGAAAAAACTTTAAGTAAATTAGTAGCAAGATTTGTAAAAGAATAAATTAAAATATTTTTTATAAATAGATGATAATAAACTTAATAAGCGATACAATTACAAAACCATCACCTAAAATGCTTGAAGCTATGATGAAAGCTAAAGTAGGTGATGATGTATTTGGCGATGATCCAACTGTAAATATTTTACAAGAAAAGATGGCAGAAATGTTTGGTATGGAAGCTGCATTATTCTTTCCAAGTGGTACTATGGCAAATCAAGCTGCTATTAATTTACATACTATTGCAGGAGAGCAATTAATTTGTGATAAATGGGCTCATGTTTATAATTTTGAAGGCGGAGGAGCAGCTGCTAATTCAGGTGTTTCTTGTTTCTTAATTGATGGAGAACGCGGTATGTTTACTGCAAAACAAGTTAAAGAAGCAATTAATCAGTCAAATAATATTCATATTGCAACAAGTTCATTAGTCGCTATAGAAAATACAACAAATAAAGGAGGAGGAGCATGTTGGGATTTATCAGAAATTAAAAAAATAAAGCAAGTTTGTAATAATAATAATTTATCATTTCATTTAGATGGTGCAAGATTATTTAATGCATTAGTAGCTAAAGGAGAAAAACCAAAACAATACGGAGAGTTATTTGATACTATTTCAATTTGTTTGTCTAAAGGTTTAGGAGCGCCAATAGGTTCAGTTTTGTTAGGTACAAAATTACAAATTAATAAAGCATTAAGAATTAGAAAACGCTTTGGAGGTGCTATGCGTCAAGTAGGTTATTTAGCTGCAGCAGGAATTTATGCATTAGATAATAATATAGAGCGTTTAGTCGAAGATCATAATAAGGCAAAAGAAATAGGAAGAGTATTAACTAATTTATCCTATATTAGTAATGTAGAGGAAATTGATACTAATATTGTTATTTTTAATTTATCTAAAAAAATAAATGAAACTACTTTTATTGAAACATTAAAGCAAAAAGGAGTGCTAATTTCAAGTATGGGTTCAGGTAAATTGCGTATAGTTACCCATCTTGATTTTTCTAATGATATGTTAGAAAAGTTAATTGTAATTTTAAAAAATCTAAAATTTTAATATTTATTGTAAATATTTAAGTTTTATTTCGACAATAATAATATGCATAAATTATTATTAATATTTTTATCAATAGGATTATTATCTTTTATTATAAATAATAATAAAATAGAAGAAACTAAAATGAAAAAACAAGAAATTGCTACGTTTGGAGGTGGTTGCTTTTGGTGTACAGAAGCTATTTTTAGTGAATTAAAAGGAGTTGTTAGTGTTGAATCTGGTTATTCAGGTGGTAAAATTAAAAATCCAACTTACGGAGATATTTGTACAGGTACAACAGGTCACGCAGAGGTAATTCATATTATTTTTAATCCTGATGAAATACATTTTTCAGAATTATTAGATGTGTTTTTTGCAACTCATAACCCAACAACTTTAAATAGGCAAGGAGCTGATGTTGGCACACAATATCGTTCAGTAGTTTTTTATCATAATAATAAACAGCAAATAGAAACCAAAAAATTTATTAAAGAATTAGAAAAATCTAATGTATTTGAAGATAAAATAGTAACTCAAATTACCAAGTTTGATATTTTTTATAAAGCTGAAGCCTATCATCAAGATTATTTTAATAATAATAAATCTCAAGGTTATTGTAATGTTGTAATTAATCCTAAATTAATTAAGTTTAGAAAACGTTTTAAAGATAAATTAACTAATTAATTACATGTATTTGATTAGTTTATATAATTTTCATATTTTTGAAGAATTAACATATTATAATTATCTAACATTAAAGTAGGGTTTTTATAATATAAATTGTTTTATAACATAACTTTAAATATTTAAGAATGAAAAGAATTATCCTTATTGTACTGATTGCATTATCAGTTCAATTAAATGCTCAAAGTAATGAGCCAACAAATGCAACATTTATAAAAAAAGCTACTTCTTTCGAAGTAATTCCTTCTATTGCTTCTAGAATAGGTCATTTAGAATTAGCAGACTTAAGTGAAAGAGAGATAAAAGATGGAAGATATCGTGATAATAAAAATGAAGTAATTATAGGTAAAGGTCTTCCTAAAGGCGATGACCCTTTATTAAAATCAAGTAAATCTAAAAGAAGCTTCAATAGAGATTTAGATTTTACTTTTAACGCTGTTAGTGTAGGTGGTTCACCTTCTGATCCAGCAGGTGCAGTAGGTTCAAATCATTATATTTCAGTTTTTAATACTGGTTTTAGAATTTTTGATAAATCTGGTAATGCATTAACAAATGCTTTAGCTGCATCAACTATTTTTCCTGTGGATGCTTGTTGTGATTTAACAGTTTCGTATGACAATAATGCAGATAGATTTGTAATGACAATATTATCTGCAACAGCAGCAGGAAATAATACAAACACAATTCAAGTTGCAGTATCTCAAACTTCTGATCCAGTAAATGGAGGTTGGCATCTTTATAATTTTCCTATGAATACTGATTATCAAAAATTATCAGTTTGGAGTGATGGATATTATATGACAGCTAATAAAAATTCAGGTTCAGCATCAACAAGTGAAGTTGTTTATGCTTTAGAACGTTCTAAAATGTTAACAGGAGATGCAAGTGCTCAGATTATTGGATTCCCTTTACCAGGAATACGAACTAATGGTTTTTATAGTCCACAAGCATTTAATGTAACTGGAGGTGCAATGCCTGCTTCAGGAAGTGTACCAGTTGTTTATTTTCAAGATGATGCTTGGAGCGGAGTTTCACAAGATCACTTAAAAATATGGACAGTAGATGTTGATTGGGTAACTCCAGGAAATTCAACTATTTCTGCAGCTTCAACTTTAAATACAACATCTTTTACTTCAGTTTTTGATGGAGGAAGCTTTAGTAATTTGACTCAGCCAGCAGGAGGCTCTGCTATTGATGCAATTCAAGGTACTGTAATGAATCAAGCTCAATTTAGAAAATTTGCAGATCATAATTCTGTAGTGTTTAATTTTGTAGTTGATACAGATGGTACTTCAGGAGAGCAAGCAGGAGTTCGTTGGTTTGAATTAAGACAAGCAAATGACGGATCTGCTTGGTCAATTTATCAAGAAGGAACATATACTTCACCAGACAGTAAGCATGCTTGGATGGCTAGTATGGCAATGGATGAACAAGGTAATATTGGTATGGGATATACTGGTATGGGAGGAACTACAAATACTAAAGTTTCTAGTTATTATACTGGTAGATATGCTAGTGATGCTCTTGGCACAATGACTATTGCTGAAACTGCAATTAGTTTAGGAACTGCAAATATCTCAGGAACAAGATATGGTGATTATAGTAAAATTGATGTAGATCCAACAAATAATAAATCATTTTGGTTTATTAATGAGCTTAATAGATATGGAGCAAAAAATGTAGTTGGTGTATTTAAAATAGCATCAGATTTAAGTGATGATGTTGGTGTTGTTAGTATAGACTCTCCAGTTTCAAGTACTTTGTCAAGTACAGAAAGTGTTACTGTAACAATTTTTAATTTTGGCCAAAATGATGCTACAAATTTCCCTATATCATATCAAATTGATGGCGGTACTTGGGTGAATGAAACATTTACAGGTACTATTTCAACTGGTACATCTGCACAATACACATTTTCTACAGCTGCAAATTTAAGTACAGTTGGTCAAACTTATACAATTAATTCTCAAACTAATATGGCTGGAGATTTAGATACAAGTAATGATGCTTCAACTGTTGATGTTACTAATTTACAACCTAATGATATTGGTGTAACTGCTATTGTTGCTCCTGTTTCAGGAACTGGATTAACAAGTACAGAAAGTATTACAGTTACAATTACAAATTTTGGAGGTGCTGATCAAACTGGTTTTAATGTATCATATACTTTGGATGGAACAACTGTAACAGAACCAGTATCAGGAACTGTTGTAGCAAATTCAACTTTAGATTTTACTTTTAGCCAAACAGGTGATTTTAACTCTTTAGGAGATCATAATTTAAGTGCAATGACTTTATTAGCAGGAGATAGTGATAATTCAAATGATGAGTTTACTATTGTTATTATAAAATCTAATTGTCAGCCAACAGCAGATTGTACTTTAGGTGATGGATTAAGATTATTTCAATTAGGAACAATTAATAATACTTCAGATTGTGGTACAGATGGATATTCTGACTTTACTAGTTTAATTACAGATTTAGATCAAGGTAGTACTAATGATTTAACTTTAACTACTGAATATGGAAATCAATTTGTAAATGTGTGGATTGATTTTAATGATGACTTTACTTATTCTGCAGATGAATTAGTTGTTGATAATTATGAAATTGCTGATGGAAGTAATGGTGGTACTTTTACAGAAACTACTAGTTTAATTGTTCCAACAGATGCTTTATCAGGAGAACACTTTATGAGAGCAAAAACAAATTGGAATTCTCCAAATTCTGCAGATGCATGTGCAAATGTTAGTTATGGTGAAACTGAAGATTATAAAGTAAATATAGTTTCAGTTGCTTCTGTGGATACAGATTTATTTAATTCAAACGATTTTATTATAATGTCTAGACCTAATAATCATTATAGCATTATTGCTAAAACTAATGAGATTTCTGAAAGAATTAATTTAACAGTTACAAATATGCTAGGTCAGACTTTATTAAGTAGAAACTTAGATTATAAAAATGGAGGTTATCAATATGATTTAGATTTATCATATACAACTCCAGGTGTTTATATTGTTAACTTAAATCATGATAACAGTAGAAGTTCTAAAAAAATTATTAGAAAATAGATAAAAATATTTTTTTACATTTAAAAGATTTGTTAGAAATTTATTTTTTTAACAAATCTTTTTTTATGATATTAATTTACTAGTTAACAAATATTATGGTTATATTTACGAACTAACTATTTAATTATGAGAAAAATACTGCCTTATTTGTTGTTGTTAACTGTTGTTTTTACCTTTGCTCAAAATCCATTATTAACTTCTAATAAATGGTATTTAGTAGGAGGTACTAATGTTGATATGAATTTAGCAAAAGACAATATTAATTTTCCATATGTAGATTTAAAGTTTTTTAATACTAACTCAGGATTAATAGGTTCTTCAAATTATTCTGCAAAAACTGATTGTTCAAGTGGTTTTTCAGGCCATCTTACTTACACTGGAACTGAAAATGGTTCTTCGAGTTTTACTTTTACAGATTTTAATCCTTATATAGTAGATTCTGGTTGTTTAACTTTTGATGATACTATGTTAAATCTTATGGAAGTATATAAAAACTTTTTTAGTAATTATATAAATGACACTTTTACTTATATAATACAAGATGTTTATGGAGTTGATAACATTAGAATGGAAAATAGCAATGGAGATGTATTATGGTTTACAGAGAACCCTTTTTCTTGGGTTCCAGATAATTTAACAACTCATAATTGGAATTTACAAAAAATTGTTATTGATAATGTAGATATTTTAGCACCGGATTTTTCTATAGAGCAATTACCCAATATTCAATTAGCAATTAAAAATTATTTTTATGAGAGTATGCAAGGAAATAGTTTAAGTACTATGTTTAGTACCGATGCTTGTTATAGTGTAAATGCAATGATAAATGTAGATTTAAATCAATTTTATTTATATGAATTTGGAGGAACAACTAGTGATTGTGGTAATTCAACTTTAAGAGATTTTAGTAATCAATATATGGATTTCTACCTCGATAATTTACCTGGACCTTTTACTTTTGAATTTACTACAGAAAATGGAGAAGAAGTTTTAACTATATACAATCAAATTGAAAATAAAGCTGTTTATAGAAATTCAACAGCATTAAATAATGATTTTAATTTAACTAATTTTAATATTTATCCTAATCCTTCATCAGATAAAATAATTATTAAAAGTAATAACTCCATAAAAAAGATTAAAGTATTTAATTATTTAGGACAGAAAGTATCAGAATATAAATCTAATGATATTGATGTTTTTAATTTTGCAAATGGTATTTATTTTATTGAGGTAAAGTTTAAAAATAATAAAAAAGCAGTTAAAAAGTTTGTAAAGTATTAGATAAATTAAGCTTAAAAATAATTTATGATTTGTTTGAAATTCATTTTTCAAACAAATCATTTTTTTTGTACTTTTATAAATTCAAAAAACACAGATAATGAGTTATAATAAATTTGAAGAATACAATCTTGAAACTACTCAAGAGATAAAGGATAAATACTTGTCAATACTAACAGAAATAGGTGAAGATCCTCAGCGAGAAGGTTTGTTAAAAACCCCAGAGCGTGCATCAAAAGCAATGCAATTTTTAACACATGGTTATGAATTAGATGCAGAAGAAATTCTTAAATCTGCATTATTTAATGAAGATTACTCAGAAATGGTTATTGTTAAAGATATTGAGCTGTATTCACTTTGTGAACATCATATCTTACCTTTTTTTGGAAAAGCACATATTGCATATATTCCAAATGGAAAAATTGTAGGGTTGAGTAAGTTACCAAGAATAGTAGATGTTTTTGCACGTAGATTACAGGTTCAAGAACGTTTAACAGATCAAATAGTAAATGTAATTGATAAAGTTTTGCAACCTAGAGGAGTTGCTGTAGTTATTGAAGCTTCACATATGTGTATGATGATGAGAGGAGTACAAAAACAAAACTCTGTTACTACAACATCTGGATTTAGAGGTGCATTTAAAAATGTAGAAACAAGATTAGAATTTTTAAAATTGATTGATAGTAAGTTGCATTAATTATAAAATATTTAATATTTAAAATTTTGTAACAAAATCATCAAAAAGTATTCTAATAATTACTGATTGAAATTTTTTATTTTCAATCATTTAATTTTCAATAAAATATATGGAACACAATTCAACATTCCCAATAAAACAAAATGAATTAAAAGAGCTTCGTGATGAAGCTACTTCATATTTAAAATCAGTTCAATGGGAGCAAGGTAATAGAGCTAGGAATAAAGATAAATCAAGCAAAGAGCAAGAAAGTATTTTGTTATATTTATCAAAAGCAACAGGAGGATCATCAGTCGATATTACTTCAGTTTCTAAAACTATTTTAAAACTAAAAAAAGTTTTGATGCCAAACTCATTGGCAATCCCTTTAAAACTTAATAAAGCATTATTAAATATTCAAGAAGCTATTGCTATTGGGATTTGGTTAAAAGATAATTATAATGATTCATCAGGATTTTCTGCTTTAAATGAGCGTAAATCAGTTTTAGATAATGCTCAAAAACGAGAATTTGAATCAAAAATGCAAACTTCAACTGCTTTTATGTTGTTTGGAATTGCATATTATGTGTTATTTGAATTAAAAGATGAAGCAAGTGATGATTTATCAGTTATGAAAAATAAATTTGCAGGTATACCTGAACTTTCTTTTTCTTCACCTCTAAAAGGAATTTCTTGTGCTTTATTTTACTATGATAAATACTTAAATCATCCGGATGTAATTAAACAAGAACAAGATATTATTGATTTTACAGTCGTTTATTTTGAAGCATTAATTGATGAAATTAACCAAAGAAAAGGTTCATTAGATTATACAGATACTTTAGAAGATAGAACATATAAATTAGACGATTCTGAATTTGCTATTTCTGGATGGAATACTGAATTTAATGATAATGTTAAAAGTGTAGAGTTTAATAAAATACTATTTGAACAAATTGTTGGTAATAGAGATGCTAAGCATTTTGCCAAGCGATTGGTAGAACGTATGCTAGCGTATGATTTTAAAGCTAAGAAGAACCCATTTCAAGAATTAGGTGGTTTTATGCCTGTATTTATGGGTTATGGAATTCCAGGAACTGGTAAGTCTATGTTAATAGCAGCCATTGCAACTAAGCTAAAAGAATATAGTGATGAATTAGACATTCCATTTTTGTTTCATCCAATGCCAGATACGTTGATTTCCACTTTTCAAGGTGGTTCGGCAGAGAAAATGGTTAAATGGATGAAGCCTTTGCAAGATCCTACGAAATTAATTTTTGCTCCAATTGATGATGCCGAAAATAATTTACAAGAACGAACTGCTCAAGGTGTTTCAGCAGGAGTAAAAGAAGTAATAGGTGTATTTCTTCGCTATACCGAAGGTGCTTATGCTGTAAATTATGGAAATTCTTCTGTAGGTTTATTTACCAATTTACCTGAAATGTTAGATAAAGCAGTAATTTCTCGTATACAAGGTAGGTTTAAGATTGATGGAGCACGTACAATACCAGATTTTCTAGATCAAGATTATATTTGGTGGAGAAAGTTAGATAAAACTTTACCAGATTTTGTAAATATGGAAAATCCAGATTATAAATGGTTAAGTGAACAAGGATTAGCTAAGAACTTAGGTGAAATTTTAAAACATACTGAAAAACCAACAATTAATAGAGTTTTAGAAATTTATGAAAATGTTGAAAAGCAATATAAAGACAAACAACATTTGTTTTATGCAGAATTGTATAAAGAGATTCAAAAAACATTTCCTTATTTCTCATCTAGAGATATAAGAAATATTCAAAAAGCAGTATCAATGCGTTTAACAGATTTTGATTTGCCTTCTGAATGGTTAGATAATCCAGAAATATTTTTGCACAAAGATTATGATACTAAATTTATCATGTTGCAAGATGTTATGCGCCAAAATATGAAAGGATTAGATTTTTCAGATATTAGAAGACAAGAAGTAATTAGATATATTGATAATTTTGCAACTATTGCAGATACAGATTTTAAACGTAAAGTAGATAATAGAGTTAAAGATTTAGAAATACGTTTGGCTGCAGAAAAGCAGTTTGGAAAAATATAGTATAAAATTCAACATTCAACATTCAACATTTAAAAAGTGCAAAAACTAAAACAAGCAAAATTATATCAACCAGATGGAATAGAAATTTCAGGATTTCTAGTTGAACGTTATAATAAATGTTTAGAGTTATTAGGCATTTTGCCTACAAAACTAAAAAAATTTACTATTGACGGTAAAGGTTGGTCGCCAGAAATTGCAGATGAAAAAAAAGTAATACATTATATGAATAATGGTGATGCAAATCCACATGCAATTATTATTTCTCCTTTACAAAAAGGAAAATGGATTTTTGAACCTTTTCATAGTTTTGATGATGAATTAATGCAATTAATTTTTAATACTTATGAAGATGAAATTAACGATATAACTAAGGAGTCTGCCTTAACAATTGACTTTAATCAAGGGATAGATGTTTTTTATGAAACCTTTGATTTATTGAATTATAAAAACATTAAAATTCATTTTAATTTAATAAATGATTTAAAAAAAATACAAGAAGCACAAAGAAATCTTGTAATAGAATTTAATGATGGGAATAATTTTGTAGATGAAAAATTACATGATAAAATATTAACTTCAGTACGTAAATATGGTGATTTAAGAGAGCGTAATTTAGATTTAAAGCATTTGGTTTATGAAGTTGAATCTTTTTACACATCAGCTTTTGAAGGTGTGTTTGTTTTTAAAGATTTTCCATCACCAATATTAGTATTTAAATCAGAAAAATGGAGAAATGAAGCAATTAAAAATACAACTTATGATGTTATTATTTTTCATATAAAAGATGATGAGTTATTAGTAAAGTTAAAAGATTATGATGCAATAACTTATAATGTAAAAGAAGTTGTAATTACTGAACACTATAAGCGTATAAAAAAACATGTTTTTTCACAATTATTTGCTGAAACAGTTAATCCAATGAAAGATATTTTAAATAATGTAAACTTATTTAAAAGTTATTTGAATAAGTTAGATATTGATGCAAGGAAATATTTAATGTGTGTAGAACGCTATGTAGATCAATCAAATATTGATAGTTCAGTAAATATTAGTACCTTTATCTATCGAGATATTTTAGAAGCACTGTATGAGCCACATTCATCCTTGCTTGATAATGAAAAAGAATTGATGTGGAAATTATTAGTTGAAGTAGCACCTAAAGATCCTTATAACATGTTTATTTATGATAAAAATACTTTTTATGATGGATATAAAAAATGGAGCGAATCTTATCAAGAATGGGTAATTGAGTATATCATCAAAAATTAAAATTTAATATTTAAAATTATATATATGTCACCAGAATTTATCATTTTTATTTTAGCAACATTATTTGGAATATTTGTTTATTGGAGAGAATCTAGAAATAATTATCTATTCCGCTTTTTTGATAAACTAACACATACAAAAGAGCTACAAATGAAATCAACTATTAAAAAAGGTTTTCTTTTTAATCAACCATTAGTATATAGAATTATATATATAGTGCTATTTTATGTTGTTTTTTATATTATTCTTAACTTTTTAAAATTAATTCCGATTGGCGGAATAGTTTTCTTTATAAATTTAGTATTGGGTACAATTTTAGGAACTTATATTGCATCATTAATTGTAAAAGCAAACGATACAATTGCTGACAGTCATGATGTTATTGAAGATACTCTAGAAAAAGGTAAAGGATTTTTAAATGATATTGCTGATGATGTTAAAGAAAAAACTAAATCAGTTAAAGAAAAAATTGAAGATACTTTTGATAAAGATGATGATACAGATACAAAGGATAAAACTAATAAAGATCAATCAGAAAAATCAGGTAGAGATCGTTTAAAAGATAAAGGATTGCTATAGTATTAACTAATTATTAAAATAAGTATACCTGTTAAAGAATCAACAATAAAAACAACTAAAAATGCTAAAAAGAATTTGGAATAAAAGTTTAAAAAGTAAGATTTTTCTAATCCTATTATTTGGAATTATTTTCTTAACATTATTTATATTAAGAGATGATTTTCAGCCATATATATTATTTGTAAGAAAATATATATTCATTATATTATTAGTGCTATTAGTATTTATTTTATCATTAAGAAAAATAAGAAAAACAGATAGTAATAGTACTCGCTTTGGAACTCTTATTTTTATGATTGTGTTTTTTGGTTTATTGTATTACATAGGAGCTCAAACAGGTATGTATGCTTTTATGCAGAAATATAATATTTATAATGATTTAGATTTAACAGAGATTACAAAGTTACCTTTATCACGAAATGAGCGTATTCAACCTTATAATAATATAAGAACAATGGCTTATGAATCTATTGGAGAAACAGAAGAGATTTCAGAGCCACAACTGGTTAGAATTGACAATGAAAATCGTTGGACAATGGTTGTTCAGCCAGCAAAAGAATATGTTTGGCAACGAGTTAGTGATGATATAGAAGAGATTTATTCAGTACCAAGTACTACTGCTTTTCCTAGATTTGCAGGCGAAAATAGAGAAAATGTAATTTTCTCTATTGGAGAATCATTATCATTTAGTAGAAATACTTATAACGCTGTAGTTCAAAAATTTAACCCTTGGCAATATGTTAATATAGAACCAAGTGAAGTTTTTTATATGAAAAATGATAAAGGTGCTTGGGTTGAAGTTGTGAGTTTGACTAAATGGAAAGGCTTCTTTTTTCCTTATCCAACTTTTGGAGGTGTTATGGTTATTGATAATGGTAAGCATACTGCAAAAGATTATCTTGAACGTGTATTATTTGGAAAAGGTGAGTTTATAAGTTTAGAAAAGATGAAAGATTATCCTTATCTTCAAAAACAAAATACTTTATCAGAAAATGTATCTAGATTAAGAGCAGAATCATTAATGTTTTTGGGTGGATTTACTGATCCGTTACCATGGAATATGCATACATCTGTTAAAATACCAGATTTAACAGATGATCAAAATCAACAACCTTTTATTACAGATTTTGATTTTACAGGTGTAGATGAAAAAGGTTATACAGGTTTATATCATTGGTTTGGTTTAGAACCAATAGGAAAGGAACGTACAAGTTTATCATATTCCGTTTTTATTCCTGCAGATGGAACTTCTCATATGATGTATTACAATCATGTAAGTAAAAAAGAAGGTTTTGCAGGTGTTTCGGCAATGCCATTAAAAGTAATGGAATCAAAAAAGAATTATGATTGGACCATTAATAAACCTGTAGAATTTAGACCTTATATTAAAGATATAGCAGGTAAACGTAGAATGTTTGTATTGTCTACAATAGCAGCTAAACGTAAAGATAGTCGCCATTTTGATGGTTCAGCAACACCAGATTTAGCTCTTGTTGATATGGAATATCGTGATGTGATTTGGGTAGATGTAAAACATCCTGAACAATGGAATGATGCTATTTTTGATCAATTAGGAACAGTTTGGCAAGAAAGTGAAGCCGACTCTGATTTTTTTAGAGATTGGAAGAATAAGCAGCTAGAAAAAAATACGGAACAAGAAGTAAATGCAAAATTAGCAGATACTATAATTAATACTTTAAAAAATGATTTTCAGTTAAATAATAATCAAAAAGTAATTGATTCATTGTCAAATATTAAATCAGAAACAGTTAAAGAAGGTGTAACTGTAAAAGATAAAATAAAACAGTTAGAAGTAAAAAGAGATTCGTTAAAGTTGATGAAACTTGAGCAAGAAATAAAATCACTAAGAATTGTTACAGATACTGTAAAGTAATGTAATTATAAGTTTAACTTTCTAAAAAAAGTATTCTATTTATAGTTTAATTAAAAAAATAATTTATATTTGTTTTATTATTATGATAAAAAATACATTAAATACAAATTGGTGGTGGTTACAATCTAAACAAAGATCGTGATCTAAACTGCTATACAATATATTAATATAAAGGCTTGTCGATTACGACAAGCCTTTTTTTATTTTAAAAAAATGATAAAAATTAAAGTAAATACTCAAAAACTACTTTCCGATATGGTAACACCAGTTGGATTATATTTAAAACTTAGAGATAAGTTTCATAATAGTTTCTTGTTAGAAAGTTCCGATTATCATGCAAATGATAACAACTTTTCATATATCTGTCTTGAGCCAATTGTGTCGTTTGTAGTAGAAAATAAATCTATTAATATAAATGGTTTAATTAATTCTAAAACACTAATAAAACAAAAAAATCAAGTAATAAAATCTTTAGAAAACTTAATAAACAATTTTGATGTTGATAATAAAGAAAATGTAAATGGTTTTTTTGGTTATACAAATTACGATGCAGTTAAATATTTTGAAACTATAGATATTGATGTGGAAAAAGTTGAAGGACATAAAACTCCAGAAATGCATTATTCGTTATTTAAATATATAGTTCAAATAGATCATTTTAAAAATGAAATGACAATTACAGAAAATTGTATTGATAATGAAGTTTCTCAAATAGAAAGAATTGTAAGTTTAGTTCAAAATACAAGCAATCCTAATTATAACTTTAAATGTGTAGGTGATGAAAAAAGCAATATTTCTGATGAAAGATTTAAGGAATTAGTACAATTAGGAAAAGAGCATTGTCAAAAAGGAGATGTTTTTCAAATTGTATTATCTAGACAGTTTTCACAACAATTTTTAGGAGATGATTTTAATGTTTATAGAGCTTTACGTTCAGTAAATCCTTCGCCATATTTATTTTATTTTGACTTTGGGAATTTTAAACTATTTGGTTCTTCACCAGAAGCGCAACTTAAAGCAAGTAATGGTAAAGCAATAATTAATCCTATTGCTGGCACATTTAAAAGAACAGGGAAAGATTTTGAAGATAAACTACTAGCAGAAAAACTTGCAAAAGATCCAAAAGAGAATGCAGAACATACAATGTTAGTAGATTTGGCACGAAATGATTTGAGTAGACATGGTAAAAATGTAACAGTAAAAACCTATAAAGAAACACAGTTTTATAGCCATGTAATACATTTGGTTTCTGAAGTAGAAGCCGATTTGAATGATCCTTCTGATGCTTTACAAGTATTTGCAGATACTTTTCCTGCAGGAACTCTTTCTGGAGCACCAAAATATAGAGCAATGCAACTTATTGATAAATATGAAAATCAACAGCGTGGGTTTTATGGAGGAGCAATTGGTGTTTTTGGATTTGATAATAGTGTAAATCATGCAATTACAATTCGTAGTTTTTTAAGTAAAAAAAACACATTACATTTTCAAGCAGGAGCAGGAATTGTTGTTAGTTCAAATGAAGAAAACGAATTACAAGAAGTAAATAATAAATTAGGAGCTTTAAAAAAAGCATTACTATTAGCCGAAAAAATTTAATTATGAACAATAAAATATTAGTATTAGATAATTATGATTCATTTACCTATAATTTAGTTCATTATATTGAAGAACTTACTAATAATAAGGTTGATGTGTTTCGTAATGATGAAATAACACTTAAAGAAGTTGATAATTATGATACAATAATTCTTTCTCCAGGACCTGGATTGCCAAAAGACGCTGGTATTATGGAAGATTTAATAAAAAAATATGCATCAACTAAAAAAATATTAGGTGTTTGTCTTGGTATGCAAGCAATTGGTGAAGTTTTTGGTGGAAAATTATCAAATTTAGATAATGTTTTTCATGGTGTCGCAACACCAATAACAATTGTAGATAAAAATGATATTTTGTATAAAGATTTACCTAAAGTTTTTGATGTTGGTAGATATCATAGTTGGGTTATTGATAATATGGGGTTTCCAAAAGAATTGAATGTTACTGCAACAGAAGAACACGGACAAATAATGTCTGTTACTCATAAAGAATATAAAGTTTATGGAGTTCAGTATCATCCAGAATCAATTCTTACTGAGAATGGAAAACAGCTAATTGCTAATTTTTTAAATAATTAATGATTATGAAAAACACATTAAACAAATTATTTGAACATCAAAAATTATCTGAAAATGATGCTTATAATATTCTTTTAAGAATTGGTAAAGGAGAGTTTAATAGTTCTCAAATTGCCGCTTTTTTGACAGTTTATTTAATGAGAAATATTTCTATTGATGAAATAAAAGGTTTTAGAAATGCCTTGTTAGACCTTTGCTTAAAAGTAGATTTTTCAGATCTTGAAACTATAGATGTTTGTGGAACTGGTGGTGATGGAAAAGATACCTTTAATATATCTACTTTGGCAGCATTTATAGTCGCAGGATCAGGTTATAAAGTTGCTAAACATGGTAATTATGGCGTTTCATCGTCTTGTGGTTCGTCTAATGTTTTAGAGTATTTAGGTTATACATTTACAAATGATCAAGCAATATTAAAAAAACAATTAGACACTGCTAATTTTTGTATGATGCACGCACCATTATTTCATCCAGCAATGAAAAATGTTGGTCCAATACGTAGAGAATTGGGTATTAAAACATTTTTTAATATGTTAGGACCAATTGTAAATCCAAGTTTTCCAACTCATCAATTGACAGGAGTATACAGTTTAGAAATTGCACGTATTTATAATTATTTATTACAAAATTCAGATAAGAAATATACTATTTTACATAGTTTAGACGGTTATGATGAAATATCTCTAACAGGACAGTTTAAAGTCATTACTAATCAAGGAGAACAATTATTAAATCCAGAAGATATTGGTTTTAAAAAACTAGCACAAGCTGATATTTTTGGAGGGAAAACAGTTAAAGATGCCGCAAAAATATTTGTTGATGTATTAAACAATAATAGTACCGAAGCTCAACAAAATGTTGTTTTAGCAAATGCAGCAATGGCAATAAATACTTTTGAACCAAATAAATCAATGGCTGATTGTGTAGCAATTGCTAAAAAATCAATTATTTCTGGTAAAGCATTGAATAGTCTAAAAATTGTAACTAAGTAATTGACTTTTTCCAAAAAAAACTAAATAAATATGACTATCCTAGAAAAAATAATAGAATATAAAAAAGTAGATGTAATAAAGGCTAAAACTGATGTGCCTATTTCTGTTTTAGAAAAACAATTAAATTTTCAACGAACTTGTTATTCATTAAAAGAAACTATAAAATCTAAAAACGGAATTATAGCTGAGTTTAAAAGAAAGTCACCTTCAAAAGGAATAATTAACGATAGTTCATTAGTAACTGATGTAGTTTTAGGCTATGAAAAAGCAGGAGTTTCAGGAATTTCAATTCTTACAGATACTCATTTTTTTGGTGGTTTTAATAAAGATTTACAATCTGTTCGTGATGAGGTTTCTATACCTATTTTAAGAAAAGATTTTATAATTTTAGAATATCAAATAATTGAAGCTAAAGCTATTGGTGCAGATGTTATTCTATTAATTGCTGCTGTTTTAGATAAAAAAACAATCAAAAAATTTACAACTTTAGCACATAATTTAGGTTTACAAGT
>Ga0256844_10000314_pt1 | contig 18697 bp, 13 predicted proteins | sample MusselsmetaG_FD_189100 | JGI IMG/M metagenome (GOLD analysis project Ga0256844, IMG submission 189100) | Mussel associated microbial communities from hydrothermal vent at the East Pacific Rise, Pacific Ocean - Mussels | ecosystem: Host-associated > Mollusca > Shell > Unclassified ... | reverse complement strand
AAGAGAAAGTAATGCTATTATTGTTTGTGAAAATGAAGATGAAATGGGCGAAATTTATAATGTAATCTCTTCCGAAATAAAAGTAGAGTATGCTACCATTGAAAAGGATTTAGTGATACAACTTACTAATGTTGATTTGCCAGAAAACACAATGAACACCAACGATCAATTGGATTTATTAAAGGCAGTTTACACAACACATAATGGCGTTTTTAGAATGAGTCCAGATATTAAGGATTTAGTAGAAACTTCAAATAATGTAGCTCGTATTATTGTTAAAGACGGAGAAATAAAGATTGGTTGCTTAACACGATCTAGTATAGAATCGGGGAAAATGGACTTGGCTTATCATATTCAAAGTGGTTTTGATTTAGCTGGTTTTAACGTTGTAATGGACGGTTCTTATCCTGGTTGGAAACCTAATCCAGATTCAGCTATCTTAAAAGTTTTGAGTAGTATTTACGAAAATCGTTTTAAAGAAAAAGCAACTGTTTTGGCTTGTCATGCAGGATTAGAATGTGGTATTCTAGGAACTCATTATCCAAAAATGGATATGATATCATTTGGTCCAAATATTAGAGGAGCGCATTCTCCAGATGAACGAGCAAGTATAAGTTCTGTAGAAAAATATTGGGGCTATTTAATGGAAGTCTTAGAGAATATTCCTGTGAAATCTTAATATTAACTAAAATATAAGCAAAGACCATCTGAAAAATATTATTTTTTAGATGGTCTTTTTCTTAATCCTTTTTTAATCATTTTCTTTAATTTCTTAACGAAGTTTATTTTGTAAAAAGCATACTTATCTCCGTTTGAAATTAAAACGACATTAGACTTATCGTCAAAAAACACAAACTCAAATCGATCTACCTTATCATTCTTTCTTCGCTGAACAAAAAATGAAGACCTTGCATTACTAGCAAAGAATGAAACACTATAAACCTTAGAGGACTTTGTAAAAACATTATAGTCTTCTTCTGATAAATGAGCCAAATCTATAAATTCATATTGTTGCGACTTCTTAAAAAGTTTAAATTTATTCTTTACTTTTTCTGTCGTAACTTTAATTTTATTCTTTTTAACAGATGAATATTTAATAGCTAAAGAATCATTTTCTTTAAAAAAATTCTTAATCTCATTATCTATTTTATAATGTTTATCTTGGTAATTCTCTTGTAGATTTAAATCCGATAAAAACCACTCTTTATCAATTTTCTTTAATTTAATATCAATTCTATATCCAATATGCTTACTAAGAATTTTAACTGCTTTATTCCTAAAGTATTTGGGAACCAAAGCGTAACTACTTAAAAACTTTTCGGACACTACTCCATTAATACTATTATAATTTAAGGCAGTACTTCTTGTTGTAGAATCAAGCTTAATATGATGCTTTTCCAATAAATCATCTATAGCTAAAGCTCTTTTAATAAATTCGCCTTTATCATTCTTTAAAAAAAATTCTTTACTACCCAATTTCCATATTGCCTCATAGTCTTTTAAATTAACTAAAGAAACTATTTTTTTTGTCAACTGTCCATATGTAATGAATTTGGAATCATTTAATTTAACTTTCTTAATAATTTTCTTCCATTCATCTAAATTATGAAGACTAATTAAGTCGGTATCTTTTTCTAAATGTGCTAAATCATGCCATCCATTATCAGCTGCCTTATTTAATAAAAAAATAGATTCATTTTGTTTTCCTACTAGTGCAGCAACACAAGCTGCATTGTATAAATCGGAAGGGTTAGTATCATTTAACAGGAATGCTTTTTTATATTTTTCGGCAGAAAGTGTAAAGTCTGCATTCTCATAAAATGAATTTGCTTCTGATACTATTCTATCGTATTCATAGCTTTCATGTTGCCCAAAAGAACATAGATAAAATAAAAAACCAATAAAGAATAATGAAATTTTAATAAAAAACGATTTCATAAGCCTAATTATTAAACATTACGCTGTCTATTAATTTCGTCTTGTAATTTTCTTCTAAGCACTTGCTCTCTTTCCAAAGATTTTTTCTTATGAGTTTCAAACTCTTCCTCTACTTCATTAAAAGATAATTTGGTAGATTTTGTAAGTTTATTACTCGATTTGTACTTAAATAGTAACAGTAACGTTGTTGCCAATAAAGCACCTATAATAGACCATAAAGAAACATTATATGCTTGTTTTGTTAATCGCATACCAAATAATCCTACAGTATCTTTTTCATCGGTTACTTTTGCTAGACTTTCATTAATAGTTACAATCTCAGATTTTAACGAAGCAATTTCTGTCTTTTGAGAATTAATTTCTGTGTTTGCTACATCATATTTTTTATCCGTTGCAAGTAATGAATCTAAAAAATTAATTTTAAACTTTCTTAAATTATTGTGTTTTATATTTTTATATCCTTGATAATCACCCGATTTTGACAACAATACTTCAAACTGATTTTTAATTGTTTCGCTTGATAAAGCTTTATTAATTATCTCTTGATTTTTTGCATTCTGTCCTATCGATACAATACTTATAAAGATTAAAGCAATACTTAAAAATAGTTTTGAAGAAGATTTCATAGAATGATTATTATTTTTTAATGAATCACAAAGTTACTATAATTTTAATTTTAAATGTCATTTTTTTACTTAGTTTTGTCGAAATCTAAACAATGTATAAAATACAAATAACTCTTTTATTGTTACTTACTCTTAATTTCTTTTTAATTGCCCAAACTAATGAAGAGGAACAACTAGAAGAAATCATCATTACATCAAGTAGAATAGAGCTTCCGTTTTCTAAAAATTCCAAGACGCTCAAAATTATTACATCTAGTGATATTAAGAATTCCGTAGCTACTAATGTAACTGAACTACTACAACAATACGCAGGAATAGACATTGTACAAAGAGGTTCTAAAGGAATGCAAGCCGATTTAAAAATAAGAGGTGGAAATTTTGAACAGACACTTATTTTAATTGATGGCATTAAAACAGACGATCCACAAACAGGTCATCATACTATGAATATGATGATTCCACTAGAAAATATTGAGCGAATAGAAATTGTAAAAGGTGCTGCTGCTAGAATTTTTGGGCAAAATGCTTTTACTGGCGCTATAAATATTGTTACCAAAAAACAGCAAAAAGACAAACTTACTGTTGGTATCAATATGGGTTCGTACAATTATAGAACTGCAAAAATAACTGCGGTAAAGAATTTTAAAAAATCGAACCATTTCATTCATTTTTCTAGAAACGAAAGCGAAGGATACCGAGAAAATACTGATTTTAAAAACACCAATATCTTTTTAAAAAGTAATTTTAACACCAACAAAGAACCCATACAACTTATTGCAAGCTTTGCCGATCGTAAATTTGGGGCTCAGTATTTTTATACATCACCTGCTTCTAATTTTACCGAATATGAAGAAACTCAAACCAGTTTAGTTGGTGTTTCGAGTAAATTTTTATGGAATGATATCGTACTTAAACCCAAAATGTATTGGAAAAGAAATCAGGATATTTTTTTATTAAAACGTTATAATCCTGCTTTTTCTAGAAATCATAATATTTCTAATAAAATTGGAATGGAACTAAATTCATCTTACAAATCTACTATTGGAATTACTGGTTTTGGTATTGATGTCGCAAAAGTTTCGTTGACAAGTAATAATTTAGGAGATCAACATAGAACTATTTTTTCTTCATTTATAGAACATCGTATTGATATTGACAGCAAACTAGATATTACACCAGGTGTTTCGATAAATTACTATTCCGATTTTGGATTCCAAGCTTTTCCTGGATTAGATGTTGGTTATAAAATGAATAAAAAAACCAATCTATATTGGAATATTGGTTCCTCTTATCGCGTTCCTTCTTATACAGAACTTTATATAAATATTCCTAATTTCCTATCGGGGAATGCAGACTTAAAGCCTGAAAAAGCAGTAACTCAAGAAATGGGATTGAAGTATCATTTTAAACAATTTTCTTTTAATTCCGCTTTATTCTTTAGAGTATCCAAAGATTTAATAGATTATGTAAAAGCAACAAACACGAGTCCGTTTTACAAAGCAGAAAACCTACGAAGAATTGTAACTCGAGGAATCGAATTTGATTCGGATTATCGATTTCATCTTTTTAACAAAACTCAGAAAATCGGAATTTCATATACTTTTTTGGATGATGATTATGGTGATATATCGGTTTATAAATCGAGGTATTTATTAAACTCCTCTATAAAACATCATTTTACAGCTCGTTTGCAAACTACTTTCATTAAAAATATAACGCAATCTGTTTCTTATCGATATGTAGATAAACCACTAAATACTTATCATTTAATGGATGTGAAAGTAATGAGTAAAATAAAAGATTTTGAATTATTTGTACTGTTTAATAATGTTTTAGATACCGATTATTTCGAAAAAGAATTTATTAAAATGCCCAAAAGCAATTTTGAATTTGGGTTAAAATATACTTTAGATTAGATTGATTATCTTAGCAAAAATAAATCTTTATGGCACCAAAAAAAGATATTAAATCGTTTGAGGAATTTTATCCTTTCTATCTTGAAGAGCATAGTAATTGGACGTGTAGATTGTTACACATTATAGGCACATCTATTGTTTTGGCGTTAGTACTTACAGCGATTATCCATTTAAATCCCTATTGGTTAATCTTTGTTCCTCTATCGGGTTATGGTTTTGCTTGGGTTGGACATTATGTTTTTCAAAAAAATGTACCCGCAACATTTACCTATCCTTTATGGAGTTTAAAATCTGATTTTAAAATGTATTTTGATGTACTTAGCGGAAAACTCAGCTTGGATTCATCAAGAGATAAAGAAATTTAAATATCGTAACGTTTGGACACAAATTACACCAAAATTTAAGATCTCTACAATAAAATTACAAGTTATCCAAACAAGCTTTTACAAAACTAACAAATAAAGGATGTGGTTTTAGAACAGTACTTTTATACTCTGGGTGATATTGCACACCAACAAACCAAGGATGGTCTTTTAGCTCTATAATTTCGACTAAATTTGTTTCTGTATTGATACCTGTTGCAATCATTCCTGCTTTGGCAAGTTGCTCTTTGTAATCATTATTAAATTCATAACGGTGTCTATGACGCTCGCTTATTTGCTGTGTATTATAAGCCTCAAATACTTTTGAATCTTTATCTATTTTACAATCCCAAGCTCCAAGACGCATTGTTCCACCTTTATTGGTAACTTCTTTTTGAGCTTCCATCAAATTAATTACAGGATATTTTGTTTCTGCATTCATTTCGGTCGAGTTGGCATCAGATAATCCTAAAACATTTCTAGAAAACTCAATTACTGCCATTTGCATTCCCAAACAAATTCCTAAAAACGGAATTTTATGTTCTCGTGCATAGCGAACAGCATCTATTTTACCTTCAATTCCTCTACCTCCAAAACCAGGAGCAACTAGTATTCCGTTTAAGCCTTTTAATTTATCCGGAACATTTTCTACCGTTAAACTTTCTGAATGAATCCAACGTACTTTCACTTTAACTTCATTTACTGCACCTGCATGAATAAATGCTTCGGTAATCGATTTATATGCATCGTGTAACTCTACATATTTCCCTATCAAACCAATTTCTACCGTGTTTTTTGGGTTTTTATGTCTTTTTAAGAACTCATTCCATTCTTTTAATGCTGGTTTTCTATCGGTTGCTAATTTTAATTTATTTAAAACAACCAAATCTAGCTTTTCATTGAGCATTAAATTGGGTACATCATAAATCGTTTCGGCATCTATAGATTCTATAATTGATTCTTGCTGAACATTACAAAAAAGAGCTAATTTTCGTTTGATATTATCATTTAAATGATGTTCGGTTCTACAAACCAAAACATCTGGAGAAACACCACTTTGCATTAATATTTTTACAGAATGTTGCGTTGGTTTTGTCTTTAACTCACCTGCCGCTTTTAAATAGGGTACTAATGTTAAATGAATAACCAATGCATTATCATCACCTAGCTCCCATTTCATTTGTCGCACTGCTTCTATATAAGGTAAAGACTCAATATCTCCAACAGTTCCACCAATTTCTGTAATCACAATATCATACTCACCAGTATTACCTAGCAACTGAATACGATGTTTAATTTCGTCGGTAATATGTGGAATAATCTGAACTGTTTTACCCAAAAACTCTCCTTTTCGCTCTTTATTAATAACCGATTGATAAATTCTACCAGTAGTCACATTATTGGCTTGTGAAGTAGGAATGTTTAAAAAACGCTCGTAATGACCCAAATCTAAATCGGTTTCTGCACCATCATCGGTTACAAAACATTCTCCATGTTCATACGGGTTTAAAGTTCCTGGATCGATATTTATATACGGATCTAATTTTTGAATCGTAACAGAATAGCCTCTTTCTTGCAATAATTTTGCTAATGAAGCTGCTATAATTCCTTTTCCTAGTGAAGAAGTAACTCCTCCTGTTACAAAAATATATTTGGTTTTAGACATTACGTTTAGGTTTCGCCAAAAATACAAAGTCTAATTTATTTGACAATTAAAAAAATGAACTATTCTTTGTCTATCCATTTAAAATTTCCTTTTTGGGTTGCATCGAACAAGTCAATACTCAATTCAATCGCCATTTTCTTTCCGATTTTCATAGCATCATCTTCATCATCATAAGTGTAAATAGTAAAATGTTTGTTATTTGAATGCCATAAATTAACTTCGAAAACATAATCATCTTTACGAAAAACAGCAATATATTTAAGGTCTGGCAAGTCTTTCCACCAACCTATTTTAATAAAAGCAACATTATACTCATTCTTGTATTTATTATTTTTAAAATCAAAATATTTTGTATTCTTAGCTGAATATAAAATTGCCATGATAAAAGCATAGCCAATAATTGAAATGGCATTAATAACATATTCTTGATTATCAATACTTAAATTCCCAATTCGTATTATTTTATAAATCTCATATGAAGCCAAAATAGCTGCCGTATAAATAAGTGCCGCTAATATTAATTTCCAAAGTGGCTTTTTAAAAACTACAACAACTAAATCCTTGTTTTTATTACGCTTGTCCTGTTGGTCCAAAATTTAAAGGAATGTTTGGTGCTTGTTCAAAATCTTTAATTTCGCCATGTGCTTTTTCAAAACGGCTAATATTATCTGCCATAGCTTTCATAAAACGTTTTGCATGCTGTGGTGTTAAAATAATTCTAGATTTTACTTTAGCCTTTGGTACGCCAGGCATTATATTTATAAAATCTACTACAAACTCGGATACCGAATGATTGATAATTGCCAAATTTGCATAGGTTCCTTCAGCAACTTTCTCATCCAACTCAATATTAATATTATTTTTTTTATTCTTATTATCTGACATGTTTATTATTTTAATTTAAAAATCAAATTTACAAATTATATTTTTGTTTTTTGCAACATTTATAAAAATCAGTCGTATTTATAATAACTAATCTATCTAAATGTAAAACGTAAACCATTTAATTTAAGCGTGTAAAAAGAATGATTCAAAAGCTATATTTTTATAATAATTAACGGATAGCATTATTACTTCTACTTAACTAATTATAGCAAACTCTCCTATAATTCCATAAAAAAACCTCAATACCGAGTAATCAGTATTGAGGTTTATATAAATTTAAACTATTTTAAATTTCATCAACTACTTCTGTAGTCGTCTCTATATCGCTTTTAGAACCAACAATTATCTTATCGAAAGATCTCATTCCTGTTCCTGCTGGTATTTTCTTACCAACAATTACATTCTCTTTTAATCCTTCTAAGTAATCTACTTTACCGTTTACTGCGGCTTCGTTTAATACTTTTGTTGTTTCCTGGAACGATGCTGCAGAAATAAATGATTTCGTTTGTAACGATGCTCTTGTAATACCTTGTAATACTGGCTCAGCTGTTGCTGGCATAGCATCACGCGCTTCTACTAGTGCTTTATCATTTCTACGTAATTTAGAATTCTCATCTCTTAACTGACGTGCAGAAACTACTTGACCTTCTTTAAGATCGGTAGAGTCTCCCGCGTTTTCGATAATTTTCATTCCAAAAATATTATCATTCTCTTCAATAAAGTCATTTTTATGAATCAATTGATTTTCTAAGAATACTGTATCTCCAGAATCTATAATTCTAACTTTACGCATCATTTGTCTTACAACAACTTCAAAATGCTTATCGTTAATTAATACTCCTTGTAAACGATATACTTCTTGTATTTCATTCACAATATATTCTTGAACTTTTCCTGGTCCTTGAATTTTAAGAATATCATTTGGCGTAATTGCACCATCAGAAATTGGCATACCGGCTTTTACAAAATCATTTTCTTGTACTAAAATTTGATTGGTTAATTTAACCAAGTATTTTTTAATTAAACCAGATTTTGATTCTACAATAATTTCACGGTTACCTCTTTTAATTTTTCCATAAGACACCACTCCATCAATTTCAGAAACTGCTGCTGGGTTTGAAGGGTTACGAGCTTCAAACAACTCGGTAACTCTTGGTAAACCACCCGTAATATCACCAGCTCTACCAGCAGTACGAGGAATCTTAACCAATATTGTACCTGGTTCTATCTTATCACCATCGGCAACCGATAAATGTGCTCCAACAGGTAAACTGTACGATCTTAAAACATCACCTTTACTATTCTTAATTAAGATAGTCGGAATAATTTTTTTGTTTTTAGAATCTGATATAATCATTTGTTGTTTACCAGTTTGCTCATCAACTTCTACAATATAGTTAATTCCTTTTGCTATATCTTCAAACTCAATTTTACCACCAAACTCAGACACAATAACTCCATTAAATGGATCCCATTGTGTAATTACATCTCCTTTTTTAATTTTCTTCCCATCTTTTACAAATAAGAAAGAACCATAAGAAAGGTTACTTGTACTTAAAATATGACCTGTTTTTGAATCAATAATTTTAATTTCGGAAGTTCTAGAAATGATAATATCATTTTTCTTTCCGTCTTTATCAGTTCCTTCAACAGTTTTTAATTCGTCAATTTTAACGGTACCATTAAATTTACTTATCATTTTATTCTCTTCGGAAATGTTTCCTGCAATACCACCAACGTGGAATGTTCTAAGTGTTAACTGCGTTCCTGGCTCTCCAATAGATTGTGCTGCTACAACACCAACTGCTTCTCCTTTTTGAACCATTTTCAAATTAGATAAACTATGTCCGTAACATCTTACACAAACTCCTTTTTGAGCTTCACAAGTTAACGCAGAACGAACTTCAACAGTTTCTACTTCGTTAGCTGTAATGATATCGATAATTTCACTTGTAATTTCTGTATTTGGAGGAACAATAGATTCGTTTGTTATTGGATTGTAAACATCATGCAATGTTACTCTTCCTTTAATACGACTTCCTAGTGATTCTACAATCTCATCATTTTTCTTTAATGCCGAAATTTCTAGACCTCTTAAAGTACCACAATCTTCTTCATTAATAATAACATCTTGAGAAACATCTACCAAACGACGCGTTAAATAACCCGCATCTGCCGTCTTAAGTGCCGTATCTGCTAAACCTTTACGAGCACCGTGAGTAGAAATAAAGTATTCCAAAATTGATAATCCTTCCTTAAAGTTAGATAAAATTGGATTTTCAATAGTTTGTCCACCACCAGCAGTCGATTTTTTAGGCTTTGCCATTAATCCACGCATACCAGTAAGCTGACGAATTTGTTCTTTAGAACCCCTTGCACCAGAATCAAGCATCATAAACACAGAGTTAAATCCGTCTTGATCTTCACGTAAACGTTTCATCGATAATTCGGTAAGCTTCACATTTGTTGCGCCCCAAACATCAATAATTTGATTGTAACGTTCTTTAAATGAAAGCATTCCCATTCCATAATTGGCTTTAATCTCATCAACTTCAGCTTTAGCTTCAGCTACCATTCCTGCTTTTTCATCTGGAATAATAATATCTCCTAAACTGAATGATAATCCACCTTTAAATGCAAACTGGAATCCCATATCCTTAATATTATCAAGGAATTCACCTGTTCTAGGTACGTTGGTTACACGCAATACTTCCCCAATAATATCTCTTAGAGATTTTTTGTTAAGTACCTCGTTAATATAACCTGCTTCTTCAGGAACAACTTCATTAAATAATACTCTTCCAACGGTTGTATCGATTAACTTAGTAACCAATTTACCATCTTCTATATCTTTTGTTCTTACTTTTATTTTAGCATTTAGTTCAACTGCTTTTTCATTGAATGCAATTGTAACTTCTTCTGGAGAATAAAATATTAAACCTTCTCCTTTAATTTTTAAAGACTTGGTTGATTTACGCTCTTTGGTCATATAATACAATCCAAGTACCATATCCTGTGAAGGTACTGTAATTGGTGATCCATTTGCTGGATTTAATATATTATGTGATGCTAATAATAATAATTGTGCTTCTAAAATCGCCTCTGGTCCTAATGGTAAATGTACTGCCATTTGATCTCCATCAAAATCGGCATTAAATGCTGTACATACTAGTGGATGTAAACGAATTGCTTTACCTTCAATTAATGTTGGTTGAAAAGCTTGTATTCCCAAACGGTGAAGTGTAGGAGCACGATTCAATAATACTGGATGTCCTTTTAATATATTTTCTAAAATATCCCAAACTACTGGTTCTCTTCTATCAATAATTTTTTTGGCAGATTTTACTGTTTTTACAATACCTCTTTCCATTAATTTACGGATAACAAAAGGTTTGTATAACTCAGCAGCCATATCTTTAGGAATACCGCATTCGTATAATTTTAAATTTGGTCCAACAACAATTACCGAACGTGCAGAATAATCAACACGTTTTCCTAAAAGGTTTTGACGAAAACGTCCTTGTTTTCCTTTTAATGAATCGGATAGTGATTTTAAAGGTCTGTTAGATTCTGTTTTTACAGCAGATGATTTACGTGTGTTGTCAAATAATGAATCTACCGATTCTTGTAACATACGTTTTTCATTACGTAAAATAACCTCTGGAGCTTTAATTTCAACCAATCTTTTTAAACGATTATTACGAATAATTACTCTTCGATATAAATCATTTAAATCTGATGTTGCAAAACGTCCACCATCTAATGGTACCAATGGTCGTAATTCTGGTGGAATTACTGGTACTGCATTAATAATCATCCACTCTGGCTTATTTTCGTTTCTGTTTGTAACAGATTCTCTAAAAGCTTCAACTACGTTTAATCTTTTTAATGCTTCAGTTTTACGTTGTTTAGACGTTTCTGTATTTGCTTTATGTCTTAATTCGTAAGATAATGCATCTAAATCTAGTCTAGATAATAAATCACGTAAACATTCTGCTCCCATTTTAGCTAAAAACTTATCTGGGTCATTATCGTCTAAATATCTATTTTCTGCAGGTAATGCATCGTAGATATCTAAGTATTCTTCTTCGGTTAAAAAGTCTAAATATTTTAATGGTTCACCTTCGGCATTTTTTGCAATACCTGGTTGAATTACTACATAACGTTCGTAGTAAATAATCATATCTAATTTCTTAGATGGTAAACCTAATAAGTATCCCATTTTATTTGGTAATGATCTAAAATACCAAATATGAGCAACAGGAACTACTAAATCTATATGTCCAACACGATCTCTACGTACCTTTTTCTCGGTTACTTCAACACCACAACGGTCACAAATGATTCCTTTATATCTAATTCTTTTGTACTTTCCACAAGCACATTCAAAATCTTTTATAGGGCCAAATATACGTTCACAAAACAAACCATCTCTTTCTGGTTTATGTGTACGATAATTAATAGTTTCTGGTTTTAAAACCTCTCCTCTAGAATTTTTCAAGATTACTTCTGGTGAAGATAAACCTATTGAAATTCTACTGAATTTTTTAACTGAATATGTATTATTTCTTTTTGCCATAATTTATAATGTCAATTAAATTAGTTTTTATTAGCGTTAATATCCATACCACTTGCATCTTCTAAACGCACATCTAATGCTAAACCTTTCAATTCATGCATTAATACATTAAACGATTCTGGTAATCCAGGTTCTGGCATTGCCTCACCTTTTACAATAGATTCATAGGTTTTTGCTCTACCTAAAACATCATCCGATTTTACGGTTAAGATTTCTCTTAATGTAGCCGAAGCTCCATATGCCTCAAGTGCCCAAACTTCCATCTCTCCAAAACGTTGCCCTCCAAATTGCGCTTTACCACCAAGAGGTTGTTGTGTAATTAATGAGTATGGTCCAATAGAACGAGCGTGCATTTTGTCTTCAATCATATGACCTAATTTAATCATATAAATCACACCAACTGTTGCTGGTTGATCAAAACGTTCTCCTGTTCCACCATCATAAAGATAAGTATGTCCAAATTCTGGCACACCTGCTTTATTGGTAATCGCTGTAATTTCATCTAAACTTGCTCCATCAAATATTGGTGTAGCGTATTTAGTTCCTAGCTTTTGACCTGCCCAACCAAGTACCGTTTCATAAATTTGCCCAATATTCATACGCGATGGTACTCCTAATGGATTCAATACGATATCTACTGGTGTACCGTCTTCTAAGAAAGGCATATCTTCTGCACGAACAATACGAGCAACAATACCTTTATTTCCGTGACGACCTGCCATTTTATCACCTACTTTTAACTTACGTTTTTTAGCGATATAAATTTTAGCTAGTTTTACAATTCCTGCTGGTAATTCATCACCTACAGTAATCGTAAATTTCTCTCTTCTTAAAGAACCTTGTAAATCATTCACCTTAATTTTGTAATTGTGAATTAAACGATTTACTAAATTATTTAAGTCTTTATCAACAGTCCATTGCCCTTTAGTTAAATGCTCAAAATCTGTTACAGAGTTTAACATTTTTAAAGTGAATTTCTTTCCTTTTGGTAAGATTTCCTCTCCTAAATCATTAGCAACTCCTTGTGATGTTTTTGAATTGATTAATGAAAATAGTTTTTCAACTAAAACACTTCTTAATTTATCAAACTTAGCACTAAAACTAACTTCTAAAGTAGCGATATCAGTTTTATCTTGAACTCTTTTTGCTTTATCTTTTACAAATCTTTGGAATAATTTTTTGTTTATAACAACACCTCTTAATGAAGGTGAAGCTTTTAACGAGGCATCTTTTACATCACCTGCATTATCACCAAATATTGCTCTCAATAATTTTTCTTCTGGAGTTGGGTCTGATTCTCCTTTTGGTGTAATTTTACCAATAAGAATATCGCCTGGCTTAACATGTGCACCAATACGAATCATTCCGTTTTCATCCAAGTCTTTGGTTGCTTCTTCACTAACATTTGGTATATCATTTGTTAATTCTTCTGCACCTAAACGTGTATCTCTTACATCTAATGAATATTCATCAATATGGATAGAAGTAAAAATATCTTCACGAACTACTCTTTCAGAAATTACAATTGCATCCTCAAAGTTATATCCTTTCCAAGGCATAAATGCAACTTTCATATTAATACCAAGTGCTAATTCACCTTTTTCGGTTGCATAACCTTCACATAATACTTGTCCTTTTTCAACTTTATCTCCTTTTTTAACAATTGGATGTAAGTTAATACAAGTACCTTGATTGGTTTTTCTGAATTTTATTAATGGATATGTTACTGAATCTGCTTCAAAACTTACTATTTTTTCATTATCAGTACGTTTGTACTCAATAGTAATTTTATTTGAATCTACATAAGTTACCACACCATTACCTTCGGCATTTATTAAAATACGCGAATCTTTTGCAACTCTACGTTCTAAACCTGTTCCTACAATAGGAGCTTGTGGTCTCATTAATGGTACAGCTTGACGCATCATATTCGATCCCATCAAGGCTCTATTCGCATCATCGTGTTCCAAGAAAGGAATTAATGAAGCCGATATCGATGCAATCTGATTTGGAGAAACATCCATATAATGGATTTCTTTATTCTCAACTACAGGGAAATCACCTTCTTCACGAGCAACAACTTGTTCTAAAGCAATTCTACTATCCGAATTTAATTCTAAATTAGATTGTGCAATTTTCTTACCTTCTTCTTCTTCAGCAGATAAATAAATTGGATCTTTTGATTTATCAACTTTACCATCAACAACTTCTCTATAAGGAGTTTCTAAAAACCCTAAATGATTCACTTTTGCATAAACTGCAAGTGAAGATATTAGCCCAATATTTGGTCCCTCTGGAGTTTCAATAGGACAAAGTCTACCATAATGTGTATAGTGAACATCACGAACCTCAAATCCTGCTCTTTCTCTAGATAAACCTCCAGGTCCTAATGCAGATAAACGACGTTTGTGTGTAATCTCTGCTAATGGATTTGTTTGATCCATAAACTGAGATAATTGATTTGTTCCAAAAAACGAATTAATTACAGACGATAATGTCTTTGCATTAATTAAATCGATTGGCGTAAACACCTCATTATCACGTACATTCATTCTCTCACGAATAGTACGAGCCATTCTAGAAAGACCAACACCAAATTGAGATGCCAACTGCTCACCAACTGTACGTACACGACGGTTAGATAAGTGATCAATATCATCAACTTCTGCCTTAGAGTTTACCAATTTAATCAAGTTTTTGATTATAGTGATAATATCATTTTTCGTTAATACTTTTTGATCGATTGGTTCATCTAGACCTAAACGTTTGTTCATTCTATAACGACCAACTTCACCTAAATTATAACGTTGCTCAGAGAAAAATAATTTATTTATTACTCCTTTTGCAGTTTCATAATCTGGCGGTTCAGCATTACGTAATTGTCTATATATATGTTCTACAGCTTCTTTTTCAGAATTTGTAGGATCTTTTTGAAGTGTATTATATATGATTGCAAAATCACCTGTTTCATTATCTATTTTATGAATTAAAATAGTTTTTGAACCAGATTCTATAATCTCTTCAATATGTTCTTTTTCTAAAATAGTATCTCTATCAAGAATAATTTCATTACGTTCAATAGATACTACTTCTCCAGTATCTTCATCAACGAAATCTTCAAACCAAGTTTTTAATACTCTGGCTGCTAATTTACGACTCAATACTTTTTTTAATCCAGCTTTAGACACTCTTACTTCTTCGGCTAAATTGAACATTTCTAAGATATCTTTATCTCTTTCGTATCCAATTGCTCTAAATAGCGTTGTTACTGGTAATTTTTTCTTTCTATCGATATATGCATATAATACTTGATTAATATCGGTAGAGAATTCAATCCAAGAACCTTTAAAAGGAATTACTCTTGCTGAATATAATTTGGTTCCATTTGCATGGAAAGATTGACCAAAGAACACACCTGGAGAACGGTGTAATTGTGATACCACAACACGTTCTGCTCCATTAATAATGAATGTTCCACTATGGGTCATATATGGGATTACCCCTAAATATACATCTTGAACGATTGTTTCAAAATCTTCGTGTTCGGGATCGGTACAATATAGTTTTAAACGTGCTTTTAGAGGTACACTATACGTTAATCCACGCTCAATACATTCACGAATTGAATATCTTGGAGGATCTACAAAGTAGTCTAAAAATTCTAAAACAAAATTGTTTCTTGTATCGCTAATTGGAAAATTATCGGAGAATGTTTTATACAAACCTTCATTTCCACGTTCGTCGGCTTTCGTTTCTAATTGAAAAAAGTCTTGGAATGATTTAACTTGAATATCTAGAAAATCTGGATATTCCATTATTGATTTTGCGGTTGCGAAATTTACTCTTTCGGTTTTGATTGTTGCTGCCAAATGGAGATAATTTAATAGTTAAAATTCATTTTTCTTTTGCAATGTCTATATACGCAAAATGGTTTAGATCATTCCGAGTTATTTCGGAAGATCTAAACCTTTATTTTGAGTCCCTTTTATTCCAGATATATGGAAGGGAAAATAAAACTTATTTAAGTTCTACTTCTGCTCCTGCTTCTTCTAAAGATTTTTTAAGACCTTCTGCCTCATCTTTAGATACACCTTCTTTGATTGGTGCTGGTGCAGAATCTACAATACCTTTAGCTTCTTTTAAACCAAGACCTGTTAATTCTTTTACTAATTTAACTACTGCTAATTTAGATCCACCTGCTGCTTTTAATATAACATCAAATTCAGTTTGTTCTTCTGCTGCATCTCCACCACCTGCTGCTGGCCCTGCTACTGCTACTGCAGCTGCTGCTGGTTCGATACCATATTCATCTTTTAATATGTTTGCTAATTCGTTAACATCTTTTACTGATAAGTTAACTAATTGTTCTGCGAAATCTTTTAAATCTGCCATTTTACTTGTTTTTTAATTTTATTATTTATTTTATTTATGCGCTAATTTTATTTTTCAGATAATGTTTTAATAATACCTGATAATTTACTTCCACCAGATTGTAATGCCGAAATAACATTCTTAGCTGGAGATTGTAATATGGTAATAATATCACCAATAAGTTCTTCTTTAGATTTAATGCTTACTAATGCATCTAATTGATCATCGCCAATATAGATTGCTTCTTCAACATAAGCTCCTTTAAGAACTGGTTTGTCTGATTTTTTTCTAAAATCTTTAATTACTTTTGCTGGAGCGTTTCCAGTATCAGAAAATAAGATTGAAGTATTACCCTTTAAAGTACTTGGCAGTTCGCCAAATTCTTTATCTGATTGTTCCATTGCCTTTGCAAGCAACGTATTCTTAACAACCGCTAACTTTACATTTGCTTTAAAACAAGCTCTTCTTAAATTAGATGTTGTTAATGCATCTAATCCTGAAATGTCTGCTAAATAAATGATGTTATTTTCAGTTAACTGGCTTGTTAAATCTTTAATCACTACTGATTTTTCTTCTCTAGTCATAATTCTCTATTTTAACTTCCTTAAACTGATTTAACTTCAATTTCCATACTAGGACTCATTGTACTAGACATGAAAGCACTTTTAACATAAGTTCCCTTAGCAGTAGTTGGTTTCAATTTTAAAATTGTTTGAATCAACTCATTTGCATTTTCTTCGATATTTTTAGCATCGAAAGAAACTTTTCCAATTGCAGCATGAATAATTCCTGTTTTATCAACTTTAAAGTCAATTTTACCAGCTTTTACTTCTTTTACTGCTTTTGCAACATCCATTGTTACTGTACCTGTCTTAGGGTTTGGCATTAAACCTCTAGGTCCTAATATACGACCTAATGGACCTAATTTACCCATTACACTTGGCATTGTAATAATTACATCAACATCTGTCCAACCTCCTTTAATTTTCTGAAGGTATTCATCTAATCCAACATAATCTGCACCTGCTGCTGTAGCATCTGCTTCTTTATCTGGAGTTACCAATGCTAATACTTTAATGTCTTTACCTGTTCCGTGTGGTAATGAAACTACACCACGAACCATTTGATCTGCTTTACGAGGATCAACACCTAAACGTATTGATAAATCAACCGATGCATCAAATTTTACATTTGTAATTTCTTTTACTAATACAGAAGCTTCAGTAACTGAATAAACTTTAGTTGTATCAACTTTAGCTATTGCTTCTTTTCGTTTTTTAGTTATTTTTCCCATCGTTTATGCTTTTACTGGTTTGTCACCTGTTACAGTTATTCCCATTGATCTAGCTGTTCCTGCAATCATCATCATTGCTGATTCTACTTGAAATGCATTCATATCAACCATTTTATCCTCTGCAATTTTTCTAATTTGATCCCAAGAGATTTTACCAACCTTATTACGGTTTGGTTCTCCTGATCCTTTTTTTAGTTTAATTGCTTCTAAAATTTGTACTGCTGCTGGTGGAGTTTTAACTACAAAATCAAAAGATTTATCTGTATAAACTGTAATTACTACAGGTAATACTTTCCCTTGTTTATCTTGGGTTCTAGCATTAAACTGCTTACAGAACTCCATAATGTTAACTCCGGCAGCACCAAGTGCAGGCCCAACAGGTGGTGAAGGATTTGCTGCACCTCCACGAACTTGTAATTTTACGACCTTTCCTACTTCTTTTGCCATTTTATTATATTTGTTTTAAATTTAGATATTTGTCAATTGGAAGCTGACAAACTAACTTAATCATGTAACACTTATGATACTTTATTTACTTGTGTATAACTTAATTCTAATGGAGTTCTTCTTCCGAAAATTTTAACCATTACTTCAAGCTTACGTTTTTCTTCATTTATTTTCTCAATAGTTCCATCGAAACCATTAAAAGGACCGTCTATCACTTTAATTGTTTCTCCAACAACATAAGGAATAACGACATTTTCATTTTGAATAGCTAGTTCATCTACTTTACCTAACATTCTATTCACTTCAGACTTTCTTAATGGTACTGGATCACCACCTTTTACTTCACCAAGAAATCCAATAACACCAGTTATTGATTTTATTACGTGAGGTACTTCTCCACTTAAATTTGCTTTCACCATTATATAACCAGGAAAATATACTTTTTCAATATTGTATTTTTTTCCTTTTCTAATTTGTATTACTTTTTCAGTAGGCACAAGAACTTCTTCAACAAAATCTGACAAACCTAATCTTGAAACTTCATTTTCAATATAAGTTTTAACTTTATTTTCTTGTCCACCAATGGCTCTAACAACATACCATTTTTTAACTA
>Ga0256844_10000313_pt1 | contig 18758 bp, 19 predicted proteins | sample MusselsmetaG_FD_189100 | JGI IMG/M metagenome (GOLD analysis project Ga0256844, IMG submission 189100) | Mussel associated microbial communities from hydrothermal vent at the East Pacific Rise, Pacific Ocean - Mussels | ecosystem: Host-associated > Mollusca > Shell > Unclassified ... | reverse complement strand
TAGGTATTAATTTGCAGGTACATCCATTGTGAAGTGGTGGTTTCGCCCAGTTTGGTATCTCATATTTATTTAACCACATAGTTCCATGTAGTTCATGACAAAGATTACATCTTGTACTTTCATTTTGGCTTGCAATAAATAAGAGAGGTTCATTATCAGGATAGAAAGAAAGATAGGTATTTTTACTTTTAGAAGTATCTAGCATTTGACTATTCAATTTTTTTAATTCTTCAATATGAGTAGGCATTATATTTTTTGGGATAATACTAAATAATTGCCTAAAGGTACGTGATTTTTTAATAATATTATAGTCTTTATCATATCTTTCATTAATTAAATCCCTTATCCATGTAATATTTATTGACTGTCTTTTTGTAAGCTGTTTTTTCTTAGTATTATCAATAGCTTCTCGTAGTACTTTTGCTTGAAAATATTCAATAGGTATATCAATAGATGCATAATAATTTTCTAAGATGGAGTCAATTACATCAATATCCAACTGGTTGAAAAGTCCAATATTTAATATTACTTCTGTCATTTCCTCAATGGCTTTTTTTTCATTCACTTTCGTTGTAGAATTAGTGAAGGATATCTTATTGAGCGCTTTTTTTAAAGATGACATAAACATGTTGACTCCTTATTTAGCTAGTATATATGTTTTATTTTCTTTGAAGTATTATATCTCATCCTAAATTTGACTCTATTGGAGGGTTCAGAAAATATAAAGGACTGTTAAAATATATCTATATAGTAGGGAGATGCCAGTTTTTATGGTATGCGACCATTCTCAGAACAATGGTTGATATAAAGAGAAGAATAATACTAAGTGTAGTAAGTATATGGGCTGTATCCAATAGATAGACCACAATCCCCACTCCGATCGCGATCACTCCATAAAATCCCCCTTTGAGTACATAGGGTACCTGGTTGATGAGTATATCTCTGAAGATACCACCACCGACAGCCGTGACAAAAGCGATGATCGCTACGCCTTGGAGGTTGTATCCGTTCTCCAGTGCCAGCAGTGCACCAGATATAGCAAAGGAAGCCATGCCCACTGCATCGATCAAGACAAAGAGAGGCTTGGAGTCTATATCGTGATGATAGCGGTGTCTCAGAAAGAGAAGTAGAGTAGTGATGAGCACCACGATTAGTACAGGGAGTGTCTGGGTGAAAGAGATAGGCGGTCTGTCTATGATGATATCACGCATCACACCACCACCAAGGGCAGTGAGAAAAGAGACGATATAGATACCGAGGATATCGAGTTGGTTGCGTTTGCCAATGTAGAAACCACTGGCAGAAAAAGCAATGATACCGAGGTACTCTGCACTCTCTAGTATCATGCGTAGTGCTTAGTGAGCGAGGATCTGCTCTAGGAAGAGTTTGAGTCTATCACTTTCTGGGTTCTTGAAGAAGGTCTCAGGATCATTCTCTTCTACGATCTGTCCCTCATCCATAAAGATGACTCTGTCAGCCACTTTTCTCGCAAAGCCCATCTCGTGTGTGACACAGACCATGGTTTTGCCCTCTTTTGCCAGACCGATCATAACATCGAGTACTTCACCGATCATCTCTGGATCCAGAGCAGAGGTAGGCTCATCGAAGAGCATGATATCAGGGCTCTTACAGAGTGCTCTGGCGATCGCCACACGCTGCTGCTGTCCACCTGAGAGCTGATTAGGGAACTTGTCTGCTTGCTCAGCAATATTGACACGCTCCAAATAGTGCATGGCTGTCTCAACAGCCTCTTTTTTAGACTTACCATAGACCCATACTGGTGCTAGAGTGAGGTTATCGAGTATACTGAGATGTGGGAAGAGGTTGAAGTGTTGGAAGACCATCGCTACGTTAGAACGGATCTCTCGGAGGTTCTTGACATCTGCATTGACCTCTACGCCTTTGACCCTGATCACACCCTTTTGATACTCTTCAAGACGGTTGATACAGCGAATTAAAGTAGACTTACCAGAGCCTGATGGACCTGCGACGACTACGATCTCACCTTTACCCACAGTGAGGTTGATATCTTTAAGTACATGGAAATCTCCATACCACTTGTTGAGGTTGTCGAGCTCTACCATGTTTTGAGAGAGGTCTTTGAGCTCATTTGATGATTCTATAATGTTGTTATCTGCCATAATTAATCCCTATTGTTTGTATCTAGTTTTTTCTCTAAGCGTTTAGAGTATCTTGACATGGTGAAGTTGAATACCCAGTAGATGATCGCCACAAAGACGAAACCTTCTGTACTCATACCGATCCAGTCACGGTCATTGGCTGTCAGTTTAACCATAGAAAGCAGGTCAAATAGTCCGATGATCATGACCAGTGATGTATCTTTGAAGAGAGAGATAAATGAGCCTACCAGGTTAGGGATCGCCACTTTGATCGCCTGTGGTAGAATGACCAGTCTCATCTGCTTCCAGTAGGTGAGTCCCAGCGCATGTGCTGCTTCATACTGTCCCGTAGGAATGGCTTGGAGTCCACCACGAATGTTTTCGGCCACATAGGCTGCTTGGAAGAGTGTGATACCGATCAGTGCCCGTACGAGCTTGTTGAAGTCCATGCCTTCTGGGAAAAAGAGTGGCAGAACCACCGATGCCATAAAGAGTACGGTAATCAGCGGCACACCACGGATCAGCTCGATATAGAAAACACTCAGTGTTTTGATGATCGGTAGTCTAGACTGTCTTCCCAATGCAAACAAAATACCTATAGGAAAGGAGAGTACGATACCCACAGTTGCAATGACCAATGTCAGAAGTAATCCACCCCATTGGTTGGTATCTACCAAAGGTAATCCAAGTAATCCTCCGCTCAATAGTATAATAGCAGCAACAGGGAGGAGTGTAATAATAGCGATTTTAAGTTTCTGTGAAACAGATTCTTTCACCAGAAGGAAAATCGAAAGTGCGGTTAAGCCCATGGTGAGATTGGCTCTCCAGAGTTCTTGCTCAGGATAGAATCCATAAGTGAACATTTTGAGCTTTTCTCGGATAAAGATCCAGCATGCACCGTCTCCTCCACAATCAGCCTTTTTACTTCCCACAAAATCTGCGTCAAGAATAAACCAATTGAACAAAGGTGGGATGATCATATAGAGTATCCCGATGGAAAGTAATGTAAACAGAATATTCACTGGACTAGAGAGTAGGTTTTTTCTTACCCAAGCGATGATACCTCTCTCGCCTAGAGGAGGTTGTTTTGCCGTTTTTAATTCGTAGACAGCCATTATCTCTCCTTTATCTTCATTTTATTGTTGAACCAGTTGAGTATCAGGGACACTATCAAACTAATCATTAAGTAGGTAAACATTGTAATCGCAATGATCTCTATCGCCTGCCCCGTGATATTGAGGCTGGTACCTGCAAAGACGGTGACCAGCTCAGGATACCCGATTGCAGCAGCCAGTGAGGAGTTCTTGATGAGGTTGAGGTACTGGTTGATGATTGGTGGTATAGATATACGGATCGCCTGAGGGAGTACTACGAGCTTGAGTGACTGCATAGGAGAAAGTCCCAGTGCAGTTGCTGCTTCCTTCTGTCCCTTAGCAACCGCTTCGATACCACTTCGTATCGCTTCTGCAACAAAAGTAGCAGTATAGATAGAGAGTGCAAAAAGCAGTGCCATAAACTCAGGTGAAATGGTCTTGCCTCCACGGAATCCAAATCGTGAAGCTATAGGATAGTCAAAATGTAATGGCTGACCAGAAGCAAAGTATGCAATCAATGGTACAAGAATCAAAATGCCAAGATTGGTGAAAAAGACAGGGAATTCTTTACCTGTCTCATCATGTCTCTTATTGGCCCATTTACTTACCATAAAGCCTAAAATAATTGCCAAGATAACACCTGCACCCATCATCCAAGAGCCATCCTCAAAGATAGGGGCGGGCATAAAGGCACCCTTTTTGTTGAGAAAGATATTGTCAAAAAAGCTGATACTGTTCCGTGCTGAGGGTAGGGCGGCGAGGACCACATTGTACCAAAAGAGGATCTGCAAAAGTATAGGAATATTTCTAAATAGCTCAATATACCCATAGGCTAAACGACTGATAATCCAGTTGGATGAGAGTCTAGAAACCCCAATGATCAATCCTAATATAGAAGTAAGGATAATACCAAAAAAGGAGATGATTAGTGTGTTAATCAGTCCTACCTTAAATACTTCCCAGTGTGTACTGGAAGCAGTAAACGGAATGGGTGTTTCTGTGATCTCAAACCCTGATGCAGCGTTGAGGAAATCGAACCCTGACTTAATGCCTCTTGCTTCAATATTATGTGCTGTGTTTCCAGCAACATACATGATAAAGATGACAAAACCTATGATGGTGAGTAACTGGTACAGAATACCTCTGACCTTCTCATTTCTTAAGAATGACACATGGCAACCTTTTGAAGTTTATGTAGAGATAAAAATTCCAGAGGGAATTCTTATCTATAAATAGGGATCGTAGGCAAAAACCTACGATCTTTCAAATGATAGTTGCCTATTATCTGAATGGAGGTGAATACATGATTCCACCTTTTGACCAGAGTGCATTGACGCCTCTCTCGATCTTGAGTGGTGTATTTTTACCAACGTTCGCTTCAAACATCTCAGCATAGTTACCGACTTGTTTGATCACTCTTTTAAATGCATCAGCATCAAGACCAACGTTTGCACCCATTGTGCCTTCTACTCCGAGAAGTCTTCTGGTCTCTGGGTCACCACTGTTCTTAGTAGCATCATCTACATTTTTACTAGTGATACCTTTCTCTTCAGCAGTAATAACCGCATTGAGGATCCACTTGACAGCATTAAACCACTGATCGTCACCTTGTCTGACTGATGGCCCGAGAGGCTCTTTTGAGATGATCTCTGGGAGTACGACATATTTGCTAGGATCTTCTACTTTTGTACGTGTAGCATAGAGTCCTGACTGGTCTGTGGTGAGGATGTCACATCTTCCAGCGAAGAATGCTTTATCAACCTGGTCATTTGTATCAAAGGTGATTCCTTTAAACTTCATACCATTTGCACGGAAGTAGTCTGCGAGGTTCATCTCAGTGGTTGTACCCGCTTGGATACATACAGAGGCACCATCAAGCTCTTTGGCACTTTTGATACCGAGTGATGCTGGTACCATAAAACCCTGACCATCATAGTAGTTTACACCAGCAAAGTTGATACCTAGCGTAGTATCTCTAGTGTTTGTCCAAGTAGTATTTCTTGAAAGTAGATCAATCTCACCACTAGTTAGTGCTGTAAATCTCTCTTTAGCATTGAGTGGTACATATTTGACTTTCTTCGCATCACCAAGTACTGCTGCTGCAACTGCACGACAGAAATCTACATCTAGACCTCTCCATACACCTTTTGAATCTGCTTCAGCAAAACCAGGTAGACCTGTGCTCACACCACATTTAACTACGCCTGCCTTTTTGACATCATCAATGGTGCCTGCTGTAGATAGTGTTGCAACGAGTGCTGCTGCTGCTGAAAGTTTGAGTAATCTTTTCATTCATTTTCTCCTTGTTGATTTAATTACAGTTTGAGTCTATACAAATTACCTTTAAGTATTACTTAAGATTATAGAAGATTGTTACTATTTTGCAACTTTGTGTAACAAATCTACCTCCCAAAAGAAATCGATCCAATCATGAGCTTTTTTGAGTGTATAGTCAGCCTCTATGACAGCGGTGGGTTTGTAAAAGATTGTTGCCAGTTTGAATTCACAATGAGGATACTGTTCTTTAAGCATACGCAATACCTCTCTGAGTGTCTCACCACTGTCGATAATATCATCAACGATCAGCACTCTTTTGGCAGTGCTGAGATCAGGGATATTAAAGACTTCTAGCGTATCTAGCTTTTGGGTTTTGTCATAATGGATGGAGTTGAGAGCAAAAAGCCTGCGTGTGTCCATACCCTGAGCCATAAAGTGACCGAGTGTCAGCCCCCCTCTGGCCACTGCCAGAAGCGTATCGGGATCAAAATCTTCTATTTTATGCACCAAGGCAGAAGCATCATCTACAAACTCTTCATATCCATAATAATATTTTTCCAAGTCTTCTCCTTAGCCATGTACGATAAAGACGATCAGCGAGATGAGTGCGATAGAGAGCACACCGAAGTTGAGGTCTTTGAATTCACCTTTTGCCAACTTGATCACAGTATAGGTTACAAAAGCGGCGGCCAGTCCATTGGTGATCGAAAAGGTCAAAGGCATGATCAAAATAGCAAAGAAAGCAGCAGCAGCTGTAGCGGTGTCCATATCTTTGAAATTCATACGACCAAGCTCAGTGAACATCAACACCCCAACAGCTACCAGCACAGGCAGGATCGCTGGCTCTGGAATGGCTTTGAACAAGGGAAGCATAAAGAGTGTCAGGATAAAGAACATGGCCGTAAAGACAGCAGTCAGACCAGTACGACCACCTGCTTCAACCCCACTGGCTGACTCGATAAATGATGTGGTTGTGGAGACACCAAGAAGTGATCCACCGACTGTAGCGATTGCATCTGCTTCAAGTGTTTTTTCTAGAGCCTTATCCTCGCTGGTACCATCTTGAAAGAGATCAGCTCTGGCACCCACTGCTGTCAGTGTGCCCAGCGTATCAAACATATCTGTAATAAGAAAAGTGATGATCACGGGCAATAAGGAGAGTGTCAGTGCCGAGCCTATGTCCAGCTGCATGGCGATAGGAGCGATAGAGGCTGGCATGCTGAGAAACTCAGTGGGCATCTTGAGATCAGGTACAAAGATCCAGCCTATGATAGAGGTGATCGTTACAGCGAGTATAAATGATCCCCGGATCTTGTAAGAGTAGAGGATCAGTGTTACCAGTAGACCAAATGCACCTAGCATGACATGTGGGTCAGAGAAGTGACCCAGTGTGACAAACGTGGCTTTATCCGCTACGATCATGTGCATCTCTTTGAATCCAATAAAGGCGATAAAGGCACCGATTCCTGCAGAGATCGCACGACGTAGATCCATAGGGATCGAGGTCATGATCCAAACTCTGAACTTGGTAAAAGAGAGTACCACAAAGATAATTCCTGAGATAAAAACGATACCCAACGCAGTCTGCCAAGGAATCTTCATCCCCAATACCAACCCGTAAGCAAAGTAAGCATTGAGCCCCATACCTACACTCATAGCGATAGGGGTGTTGCCCCAGATACCACTAAAGAGTGTAGCCAGTATGGTGATCAGTGCTGTGGCAGTGACGACTGCACCCATAGGTAGGCCTGCATCTGCGAGGATGAAACCGTTGACAGGAACGATATACATCATCGTCAAAAATGTAGTAAAGCCAGCAAAGAACTCGGTTTTGACATCTGTACCGTGCTCTTTGAGTTTGAAACGAGAAAACATAGTGAAGCCTTTGAAGTGAGAAGTGCCAGATAATCCATCTATTAGGATGAAAAAACTGGTATCAGAAAGTATAGCACGCTATTGGTTAGTTTTGAGTAAAAATTGTATGGCTGTGAAACTATTTTGCTTTCCAAGAGGATACCAAAAGTAGTGCTTCTTTCTCATAGAGTTTCATTTCAAAGAGATCCCCCTGTTGATAGGTACCTACACCTTTAGGCGTACCAGTCATAATAATATCATGATCTTCCACTGTCATGAATCGCTGTATCTCTGTTATCATCTCATGAGGTTTATACATCATGAGGCTGTGATCAGCATACTGGACAAGGGTACCATTGTGGTAGAGCTCAAAATGTATATCACGCAACTCTCCTTCAAATGCAATAAACTCACTCAGTACCGCAGATCCATCAAAGGCTTTGGCTCTCTCCCAAGGAAGCCCCTTTTGTTTTAATGTATTTTGTAGTTGTGCATGAGTAAGATCAAGCCCAAGCCCAAGCCCTGCAATCTTACCAGCTATGATGAGGAGGCATATTTCCCCCTCAAAGCGACAATGAGGAGTAAAATATTTGAGTGACTGACTTATAGCACTGTTTGGCTTGTTAAAGATCACCATATTCTCTGGTATCTCATTTCCAAGCTCTTCGATATGTGCGACATAATTTCTGCCGATACAGATAACTTTGGATGGGCTAACACTCTGGCTGTCAAAGGCTATTTTTTGCATTAAAACTCCATTTATTCTTTATGCTTATTGCTTATATTATAACAAACTATTGATTAATGACATTCAAGTCTATAAGAAAATATAGTCATCAATGTATTTTATGGTAATGCCCTTAAAATTTGATGAAAGTTTCATAAAAATTGCTTTTCTTCTTTATCAAAACTATACTATAGTTTTATATGGGGGTTTACCTGATAAGCCCTGATAAAAAGGAGAAGGAAAGATGATCGTCAATAAGTTGTTCGATACGGCAATTATAGGTTCAGGTGTGGCAGGAAGTGCCCTATTGTTTACACTAGCGCGCTATACGGACATTAAAAATATTATCTTATTTGAGAAGTATGATGAACCAGCTCAGTTAAACTCTGGCCCCAAGGCAAATTCTCAAACACTACATATTGGAGATATCGAAACTAACTATACCCTTGACAAAGCCAAGGCGGTGAAGCACAATGCTGCGATGGTTGCCAACTATATCAGCCATTTTGGCTTTGAAGACAATATTGGTTTTCGTAGAGATAAAATGATCCTCGCAGTTGGTGATGATGAGATTGCTAGACTTGATGAGCGCTATAAAGAATTCTCTGAACTTTATCCTTATTTTATCAAAATGGACAGAGATGCACTGGCAGAAAAAGAGCCTAAGATCACTGAAGGCAGAGAAGAGAATGTGATGGCTCTGGGTGTGGAAGGAGAGATCACTACGGTAGACTTCAAAAAGCTCAGTGAGAGCTTTATCGAGATGGCTCTGGATGAAGATAAAAATATCCAGATGCACTATAATGAAGAGGTAGTGACGATTAAAGATGCGGGAGAGTATTTTGAAATAGTGACAAAAAATAGCTCGTTCCATGCGAAGACAGTCGTTGCAAATGCAGGTGCGTATTCACTGCTGTTCGCACAGCATATGGGGTATGGAAAGGATTGGGCAGTACTACCAATCGGGGGTAGCTTCTTCTTTACCAAAGAGAAACTGCTTAACTCCAAAGTCTATACGATGCAAAACCCCAAACTCCCCTTTGCTGCGGTGCATGCAGATCCAGATATTACTGCAGACTGGAATACCCGCTTTGGTCCTACGGCATTTGCATTGCCCAAGCTAGAGCGTTATAGGCAGGCCCATATTATGGATCTATTGGAAGCGATGGACATCGGGAAAGATACGCTTGAGGTCTATTATGATCTACTGCGAGATAAAGTGATTCGAAAATATATCTTTACCAACTTCTTGGATGAGATACCTTTTGTCGGTAAAGGTGTTTTCGTGAAAGATGCCCGTAAAATTATTCCTACACTGAGAAAAAGAGATTTGGTGACAGCTGAAGGATATGGAGGGATGCGTCCACAGATTATCGACAAGACCAGCCATAAGCTGATGATGGGAGAAGCAAAACTAATCAAAGATGGCGCGATCTTCAATATGACACCAAGTCCAGGGGCGAGTACTTCACTGGCCATAGCAGAGAAAGATACGATTTCTATCTGTGAATTCCTTGGTAAGAAATTTGATAGAGAACGACATGAAAAGGAGATCATTAATAGATAAATAGAGTTAGTGGTATAATACTTTCTAAAAAGGAAATATCATGCCACTACTAGACAGTTTTACCGTTGACCACACCAAAATGATAGCACCTGCTGTGAGGGTAGCCAAGAAAATGAGCACGCCTTCAGGTGATCCTATTACCGTCTTTGACCTGCGTTTCACGCGTCCCAATAAAGCTATCCTTGGCGAAAAGGCAATCCATACGCTAGAGCATCTGTTTGCAGGATTTATGAGAGAGCATCTCAACAGTAAAAAAACAGAAATCATTGATATCTCTCCTATGGGGTGTCGTACAGGTTTTTATATGTCACTGTTGGGAACCCCTTCCAAAAAGCGTGTTGCCAAAGCATGGAAACAATCCATGCAAGATATCCTCAAAGTCAGTTCAGAGTCGGATATCCCAGAGCTCAATATCTACCAGTGTGGTACCTGCAAAATGCACTCACTTAAAGAGGCAAAAAAAGTAGCAAAAAAAGTAGTAAAGAGTGGGATTGGACTGATGAGTAATAAGGCTCTCAAGCTCAGTAAAAAGAAGCTTGCAGGTGGTAATGTATGCTGATTCTGATCCCGGTAGACGGTACAGATGAAAAGAAAGCAAAGATCACAGCCTTGGCGGCTGTTCAAAAATGGGCTTTGGTAGAGTTTGATCAAGGGACTACTCAGTCTGTAAGATTTTTTGATGATCGTATGCAAACAGGTGAAGATTGGATTGAGTTTGTGATCCTCAAGAGTAACTTTGAGAACTATATGGTATTTATGGAAGAGAATATGATGGTACTTGTTATCCGAGAAGAAGAGACGATCGAGGAGATTATTGAAGCATTCAAATTCAAAGAACTGGATGAGGTAGGGTTTTAGCCTTTAGCCTTGAAGCCCTCTTTACTCTTGCATAGCTGTGCCATGAAGCAGTCACCACACTCTGGTTTGAGGGCCTTGCACCTGTAGCGACCAAATAGCACCATGGCTTGGTGTAAGAGATGTAGATCGGTTTTAAACTTTCTGCTTAACTCTGCTTCACATTTGGTTGCAGTGGGTGCATCACTCAGTCCCAATCTATGGGCGACGCGATAGACATGGGTATCGACTGCCATGAGGTTGGCACCTGTATATTCGATCATCACGACATTGGCGGTTTTTTGTCCTACGCCTGCGAGGGTGATAAGCTCTTTTTGCTCTAGCGGTATCTCTCCCTCATAATTTTCAATCACACTCTGTGCCATCTTGATCAGATTTTTAGCCTTGTTATTGAAAAAAGAGCAGGTTTTTATATAAGCTTTGACATCGTCCAAATCTGCATTGGAGAGAGAAACAGGATCAGGGTAGGCTTCAAAGAGTGCAGGCGTGATAAGGTTAACCCGCTTATCTGTGCACTGTGCTGAGAGCATGACAGAGATCAGGAGTTCATAGAGATTTTGATACTGCAGTTCTGTTACAGAATCCGGATACTGTTTCAGAAAGAGAGACTTGATCTCTTCGATCTCTTTTTTGGTTGCTTTTTTGATCTTTGCCATGGGTTCTCCGGTGTTGGTTAATAATATATTTAACTTGGAGAGATATACTATCAGCACAACTATTAAAACTAAGGAAGAAATGTAATGAAAATCATAAAAAATACACTATTGGTAATGGCATTGGGTACAAGTATCGCAATGGCCGGAGATGTTTTAGCGACGGTCAATGGTAAAAAGATCACCACAGAAGATGCAGAAAGATTTGTAAAAGCAGCAAATCCACAACAATCATTAGCAACAGTCAGTGAGAGTGATAAAAAGGTTATCACTGATAGATTGATTGAACGTATACTCTTTATCGATGCAGCCAAGAAGGCAGAGGTAGAAAAGGATCCGGAGTATCAAAAAGCATTGGCGATTGCCAAAGATGAACTGATGATCAACCAATGGATGAAAAAACAGTATGAGTCTACTGTTGTCAGTGATGGGGAAGCCAAAGAGTTTTATGAGAAGAACAAAGAGCAGTTTAAAAAACCTGCACAAGTACACGCACGACATATTTTAGTCAAAGAGGATGAGGCAGCTGCCAAAAAAATGATAGAGGAATTGAAGAGCCTGAAGGGTGATGCACTGAAAGAGAAGTTTATCGCTTTGGCAAAAGAGAAGTCAGAGGGACCTACAGCCCCTAAAGGTGGAGACCTTGGCTTCTTTGGACCAAAGCAGATGGTACCGGAGTTTGACAAAGCAGTCTTCGCCCTGGAAAAAGGCAAGGTGACTACGGCACCGGTCAAGACACAGTTTGGCTATCATATCATCTATGTAGAGGACAAAAAAGAGGCGACAACAGTTCCCTATGAAAAAGTAAAGGGACAAATCGTCCAAAACCTTAAGCAGACACAATTTAGAAAAATGTTGGAAAAAAGTGCGGAGGAGCTGAAAAGTAAAGCCGAAATTGTGATTGAAGCAGCGAAAAAATAATTAGCCATTATAGATTTTTCGGTTATAATTTTAAGAATTTATACAATGAAGGAAAGTGAATGAAAAAATTAATGGTCATTTTTGCACTGTTAGCTACCGTAGGACTGTCTGCTAAGACTATTGCTACAGTCAACGGGTACTCTATTGATGAAAAAGAGGCAAACGCATTTTTGAAAGTAGCTACAAAGGGCAAAGTAACCTATAAGCGACTGAGAAAAAAAGATAAAATTTCCTTGATTGAAAGATTGGCGGTGGATAAGCTGGTTTTAAAAACAGCACTGAAAGAGATCAAGAAGAAAGAGCAAGAGAATATTATTGCTGGATTTTGGTTGAGAAAAAAAGCAGCGAAGTACAAGGTCAAAGACCAAGAGGTCAAAGATGCATATAAAAAGAATAAGAAATATTTTAAAGATAAAAAAGGGAAGAACATTCCTTTTGAGAAAGTGAAGGAGATGATCAAAAACTCTATTGCACAGAAAAAAGCAGTAGCAAAAATGATGGATAAAGCCAAAATAGTGATGGATGGCAAAGTAATCTCAAAACCAAAAAAAGCAAAGAAAAAGAAAAAAACAGTCAGTACAAATGGCGAGCATTCTCTCTATGAGGTCAAAAGTGGCAATACCCTTTCCGGTATAGCAAACAAGTACAGTATCAGTACCAAAGCATTGCGAAAAATGAATGGTATGACTGATAAGAGTGTACTCAAAATAGGACAAAAACTCAAAGTACCAGCAAAATAAAGGAGGCCTTATGTTCAGTAGAGTATCAGAATTTCTGAATCCCGGTGTTGTTTCGGGGGAGGATCTCCAAAAACTCTTTGCCCATGCCAAAGAGAAGGGATATGCACTTCCTGCAGTCAATGTGGTAGGTACAGACTCAGTAAATGCAGTGATGGAGGCAGCCAAAAAAGTCTCATCCCCTGTCATTGTACAGTTCAGCAATGGTGGTGCTGCCTTTTATGCAGGTAAAGGTATTGATACGGACAAAGGAGCAGTACTAGGAGCGATTAGTGGTGCACAGCATGTTCATGCATTGGCGGAAGCCTATGGCATCCCTGTGATCCTGCATACAGACCATGCATCCAGGAAGCTACTTCCTTGGATCGATGCATTACTGGATGCAAGTGAAGCACATTTTGCACAGCATGGGAAACCTCTCTTCTCTTCACATATGATTGATCTTTCAGAAGAGCCCATAGAAAAAAATATCACTACTTGCAAAGCCTATTTGGAACGTATGAGCAAGATCGGTATGACACTGGAGATAGAGCTAGGGGTTACCGGAGGAGAAGAGGACGGTGTAGACAATACCCATATCGACAATGCACTGCTCTATACTCAGCCAGAAGAGGTGGCATTTGCCTATGAACAGCTGAGCCAAGTCTCTGAGAAGTTTACGATTGCTGCTTCCTTTGGTAACGTACATGGTGTCTATAAGCCAGGAAATGTCACACTGACTCCCAAGATACTGGATAACTCTCAAAAATATATCAAAGAGAAATTCGATACAGATAAAAAACCTGTAGATTTTGTTTTCCATGGAGGGTCAGGGTCAGAACTCTCAGATATCAGAGAAGCGATAGGCTATGGTGTGATCAAGATGAATATCGATACCGATACGCAATGGACCTATTGGAATGGTGTGAGACGCTATACAGAGAAATATCGTGGCTATCTACAGGGACAGATCGGTAACCCTGAGGGTGAAGATAAACCCAATAAGAAATTTTATGATCCGAGAAAATGGCTTAGAGCCGGTGAAGAGTCTATGATCGCCAGACTAGAACAGGCGTTTGATGATTTGAACTGTATCGGTCGCTACTAAAGAGATTTTCTCTCTCCTTCTATACTACATAACCAATACATAGAGTACACAATCCGCTTTAAGCGGATTGTCTTAAAAGTCATCTAGGTCGATACTTGATTTGGCATAGTTGGAGACATTGCTTTCAAAGAAGTTACTTTTGACATCATTCATATTGAGATGCTTGCTGACCAACTGCTGAAGATAGGTATTGGGAGACTCAGGGAAGATGGGGTCTAGCCCTATCTTTTTCAGCCTCTCATTGGCATAGTTGTGTACAGTGTGTTGCATCAACTCTTTGGTGACTCCCATGATAGGGAAGGTATCGAGTAGATAGTTTCCATACTCCAGTTCAATATCAACTGCTTCTTCGATCATTTTATACATGATATCGATGGTGCTGCTGTCGATACTGTTCTCTTTACGGATGGTTTTAAAGATATTGACAAAGAGTGGCAGGTGTGTATTGAGCTCATCTCTAGCGATGAACTTGATCATGTCTCTGGCTCCGGGGACTTTGTCTCCGAGCACATAGATATAGCTAAATCCGAGCAGGAAGTAGATACCCTCCAAGTTGACACTTGCCATCGCACTGGCGATCATCTTGTCTACAGAGCCCCCATCGATATGTCTGGCAAACTGCTCTGCGATACGCATATTTTTGTTGTTGAGCGCGGCATCATGTTTATAGAGATTGAATACTTCCTCGGAATTACCACAGGCATCCAGAAGCACAGCATAACTCTTGGAGTGATTGACCTCCTGCATCATCTGTAGGGTGATCACTGACTTGAGCAATCGGTTGTTAGCGAGCTGTCTAAAATCACTGAGGTATTCCTCTTGTGCAGAGTCATTGAAGCTAAGCTGTGCAAAGGTCATCTTGTAGATCGATTGCTCATTGTCAGTTAGTGCATCGAAATGCTTTTTTTCTGTAGAGGTATTGACCTCTGAGGGAAACCAGGTATTGGCATTCATCAGGTCATAGATATTACTGTCCCATTTGTATTTGGAGCGGTTAAAGTCTACAAAACCGGTAGGTGAGCCTCCAAAAATTTTTTCATCGAGGATCTCTTCTCCGTTGGGGTTATAATAATGTTTAGAATCCATAAAATTTCTCCTAATTGAAATTTGCTTAAGAGTGTATTCTACTCTCCTAATGATTTAGATTGGTTGATAATATGGTAGAATAGTCAAAAAGAAAAAGGCATGACAGTGATGTTACAGTTGCCCACCACAATAGAGAAGATTTGTTTCAAAGATGTCACACTTTATCTCAAAAGAGATGACCTGATACATACTGATTTTTCGGGGAATAAAGCCAGAAAATTTCATTATTATCTTGAAAATGAGTTTCCCTCCATCAAGAAACTGATCTCCTATGGTTCATCTCAGTCCAATGCGATGTATTCGATGTCAGTATTGGCAAAAATGAGAGGGTGGGAGTTTGAATTTACTGTAGACCATCTGTCGGAATATTTGAGAGAGAACCCATGTGGAAATTATAGGGCAGCTTTGGAGAATGGGATGTTACTTCGACAAGCTCAGCAACCGTATATCGATCAAGCCAAGAAACAATCGCCCCCTGAGCTTGCCGAAGGGAAAGCCACCCTATACATAGAAGAGGGTGGACGGCAAAAAGAGGCAGAGTATGGTATCCGGATATTAGCCCAAGAGATCATGGATTGGCAGACAGAGCAGGGGATAGAGGAGTTGAATGTTTTCTTGCCATCTGGGACGGGGACGACAGCGTTGTTTTTGCAAAAGGCTTTTGTCGGGGAGGGGGTACCCCGACCTACGGTGTATACGTGTCCATGTGTAGGAGATGATACCTATCTCAAAAAGCAGTTCTTGATGCTTGAAGGAGATGAATTATTACATCCAAGCATATTGACACTAGAAAAAAAGCATCATTTTGGAAAACTTTATAAAGAAAACTATAAAATTTGGTTAGAATTACGCCAACAGACAGGGCTAGAGTTTGATCTGCTGTATGATCCGCTAGGATGGCGGGTGATACTGGAATATCAAGTACTTTTTGATAAGCCCTTGATGTATATTCATCAAGGCGGGCTCTTAGGCAATGAAAGTATGCTCCCAAGGTATGAGAGAAAATACCCAGAATTAAAATTGTAGGGTGCGTTTACCAACGTACCAATAGGATAGAAAAATGAAAATATTTTACAGCAGTGATGATACGTTTACAGCAAATTTTGATACACTTCTAAAACGTGGTGCAATGGATATCGAAGGAGTGACAGGGATCGTCTCTGGATTGCTCAAAGAGATTCAAAATGATGGCAACAGTGCCCTCAAAGCACAGATCAGCAAATTTGATAGATGGGAACCTACAGAGGATGCACAGCTTCTAGTCAGTACCGAGGATATGGCTGAGGCGTATACGCATATAGATCCGATACTTCGTGATGCATTGCATCTTGCGTATGACCGTATCGAGGCTTATCATAAAAAGCTGATGCCCAAGACTTGGATGGATACGGAAGACAATGGCACGATACTTGGTCAAAAAGTGACAGCAGTAGATAGAGCAGGGCTTTATATCCCGGGAGGCAAGGCTGCTTATCCCAGCTCTCTGTTGATGAATGTTATCCCTGCCCAAGTGGCAGGGGTGGAAGAGATCGTCATCTGTACGCCGGCCCCGGACAATCAACTGAACGAACTGCTCTTGGCAGCTTGCCACCTCTGTGGTGTGACCAAGGTGTTCAAGGTAGGAGGTGCTTCTGCGATTGGTGCGATGGCGTATGGTACTGAGACGATCCCCAAAGTGGATGTCATCACGGGCCCTGGCAATATCTTTGTGGCAACAGCTAAAAAACTGGTCTATGGAGAGGTCAATATCGATATGATCGCAGGGCCCTCGGAGATTGGTATCTTGGCAGATGAGACGGCTAGAGCAGACTATCTAGCCATCGATCTTCTCAGCCAGGCAGAGCATGATGAAATGGCAAGCTCTATCCTCATCACCACAGACAGTGAACTGGCGAATAGAGTGAGTGATAAAGTCGAGGAGTTTCTCGGTACACTAGGACGTGAAGAGATCGCCAGAAAATCTATCGAGGAGCGTGGTGCTATCATCGTGACCAGCACTATGGATGAGGCGATCGACCTGATGAATGAGATCGCACCAGAACATCTAGAGGTTGTCACGGCTGATCCTATGAGTTTGCTAGAGAGTATCAAACACGCAGGAGCCATCTTTCTAGGTGAAAATACCCCAGAGCCTATCGGTGACTATGTAGCAGGTCCTAATCATACGTTACCTACGGGGGGTACTGCCAAGTTCTATTCACCATTGAGTGTAGAGAACTTCCTGAAAAAATCCTCTATTATCTCAATGAGCAAAGAGGGGATTGCCGCTATCGGTGAGCAGTGTGCATTGATCGCCCACACAGAGGGGTTGACAGCGCATGAGGAGAGTGTGAGGATGCGGCTGAGAGACTAAGGCTATTCTTTTCCAATCTCCACATCAAACCGCTGTTGAATCTCCCCTAGCTTGATCCCTATCTGGTCGATATCTGCGCGTTTTGCGTTAGGAGAGGGAACCCAGACAGCTTTGAAGTCTGCACATTTTGAATCATTGACGGAGCTGATGATATAGTCTGCATATTCGTCTACGTTGTTTACAGTAGTGGCTTCGTCTGTCTCATCATTGTAGAGTTTGATGATGTAGCCTTCATTGAGGTTGGAGATGATCTCTGCGGTGATTGTGAGCAGGGTGCCTTCTATTTTTTCTTGATTGTCCATAACACTTCCAAATTTTTTCGAAAGTATAGCATGGGTGAGATAAAAACATAGCTCAAGTAATAATAGTTTAGAATTATAAAAGGAGAAAAGGTTTTGAGCTGTCTGTTTTCAAAAGGAGAAATTATATGTGGCGCGGTGGACGGGACTCGAACCCGCGACCCCCTGCGTGACAGGCAGGTATTCTAACCAACTGAACTACCACCGCGCATAACATTTTACTTTAAACACTTACGAAACTAGTTTCGTGAGCCTACTGCTGAAGTAAACACAGCGTTAGCGTAGCTGAAATGGACTTTGTTCATTTCGCGTTCTACTAATGGTGGTCGCTACAAGACTCGAACTTGTGACATCTACCTTGTAAGGGTAGCGCTCTACCAACTGAGCTAAGCGACCGTAAAACGAATAAGATATTCTGGCGACCCTTAGAGGATTTGAACCTCTGTGTCTACGTTGAAAACGTAGCATCCTTGGCCCCTAGATGAAAGGGTCATCTAGTCCAAATAGTCATAAATCATTCGTTTCGTGGTGACCCGTCTAGGATTCGAACCTAGGGCCCATTCCTTAAAAGGGAATTGCTCTACCAACTGAGCTAACGGGTCACAAAACTACCACCGTATTCGGCTTAAGTGGGCAGAATTATAGCTTATAAGTCTGCCTTTGTCAAGAGTATTTTAGGATTTTTCTAAATTTTTTTCCAAAAGGTCGATTGCCTGTACTACAGCAGCTTTTTGCACGGCTTCTCTCGCTCCCTCGAATTGGTATCTCTTTACTATCATTTTACGGGGAGAGAGTACACCGATATAGACAGTCCCCACAGGTTTTTCCACTGATCCGCCGTCGGGTCCTGCGATGCCGCTGACTGCGATAGCATAGTTACTGGAGGCTTTGTGCTGTATGCCTTGGAGCATCTCTTCTACGCATGGCTGACTTACTGCCCCATACTGTGCTAGCGTCTCATTACTTACGCCCAACCAGAGATGTTTGATCTCATTGGAATAGGTGACACAGGCACCATGAAATACATTGGATGCTCCTGCAATAGAGGTAAAGGCAGCCGCGATCTGTCCTCCTGTACAACTCTCTGCCATAGTGATTGTCTGATTGTTTGCTTTGAGTGTTTGGATG
>Ga0256844_10000312_pt1 | contig 18784 bp, 17 predicted proteins | sample MusselsmetaG_FD_189100 | JGI IMG/M metagenome (GOLD analysis project Ga0256844, IMG submission 189100) | Mussel associated microbial communities from hydrothermal vent at the East Pacific Rise, Pacific Ocean - Mussels | ecosystem: Host-associated > Mollusca > Shell > Unclassified ... | reverse complement strand
TACAGGTTCACTTGGATTGGACATGGCACTAGGGATTGGTGGTGTTCCAGAAGGTAGGGTTATTGAAATTTATGGACCTGAAAGTTCTGGTAAAACAACTTTGGCATTACAGATTACAGCTTCAGCTCAAAAAGACGACAAAGTTTGTGCGTTTATTGATGCTGAACATGCGTTAGATGTTCTCTATGCTAAGAACTTGGGTGTTGACGTAGAGAACCTTTTGGTTTCTCAACCAGACTTTGGAGAACAAGCACTTGATGTTCTTGAAACTTTGGCACGTTCTGGTGCTGTTGACTTAATTGTTGTCGATTCTGTGGCTGCTCTTACTCCAAAAGCAGAGATAGAGGGTGAAATGGGTGACATGCAAGTGGGGCTTCAAGCTCGTCTTATGTCTAAAGCACTTAGAAAGCTTACAGCTGTTCTACACAAAACAAACACTACTGTAATTTTCATTAACCAACTTCGTATGAAAATTGGAATGATGGGGTACGGTTCTCCTGAAACAACAACAGGTGGTAACGCTCTTAAATTTTACGCATCTGTGCGTATTGATGTAAGAAGAATTGCAACACTTAAACAAGGTGAATCTCAAATTGGTAACCGTGTAAAAGCGAAGGTCATTAAAAACAAAGTAGCACCACCATTTAGACAAGCAGAGTTTGACATTATGTTTGGTGAGGGTATCTCTATGGAGGGTGAGCTTGTTGACTATGGTGTAAAACTGGACATCATTGACAAATCTGGTGCTTGGTTCTCTTACGGTGAGATGAAACTTGGACAAGGAAAAGAGAATGTTAAACTCAAATTCAAAGAAGACCTCAAACTTCGTGATGAGATTGAAGGAAAAATTAAAGAGGCTCTTGGAATCACCAGCATGTTAACCATGGATACAAAAGAGATTAAAGACAGCGACGAGAATGAAGAGTAATATGCATTAAATAATGAAGTAAATGTGAATTGAAGATTTTAAAACTTAATTAGTCTTAAGTCTATGCCAGAATATGTTAAAATTTCAACAATATTTTTTTAAAGGCGAACAATGATTTTTATTGATGATGTTAGAGCAAATGAGGTAATGGATAGTAGAGGTAATCCTACTGTTCAAGCGACTGTTAGTTTAAGTGACGGAACAGTTGCATCTGCAATCGTTCCTAGTGGAGCAAGTACAGGTAAAAGAGAAGCCTTAGAACTTCGTGATGGTGGAGACCGTTACATGGGTAAAGGTGTACTTCAAGCATGTGAAAATGTAAATGATAAGATTTCTGATGCACTTATTGGTCTTTCACCATTTAACCAAGCAGAAGTGGACATTACCATGAAATCGTTAGATGGTACAGAGAACTACGGAGAGCTTGGAGCAAACGCTGTGCTTGGTGTCTCTATGGCTGTAGCACGTGCTTCTGCTAAGTCACTTAATATGCCTCTTTACCGTTATCTTGGTGGAGCAAATGCAGTGACACTTCCTGTTCCAATGTTTAACATCATTAACGGTGGAGAACATGCAAACAACTCAGTTGACTTTCAAGAGTACATGATTATTCCTCACGGATTTAATACTTTCTCTAGAGGACTTCAAGCTGTTGCTGAAATCTACCAACATCTTAAAAAAATCATTGATGGTATGGGTGAGAGTACTGCTGTTGGTGATGAAGGTGGATTTGCTCCAAACTTAAAGTCAAATGAAGAGCCTCTTCAAGTTATTATTCAAGCCATTGAATCTGCTGGGTACAAACCAGGTGAAGAGATTGGACTTGCACTTGACGTTGCTGCCTCTGAACTTACTAACGACGAAGGTCTTTACGTTCTTAAGTCTGAAAACAGAGAGCTTACTTCTGCTGAATTGGTTGCTTACTACGCTGACTTATGTGCGAAGTACCCTATTGTATCTATTGAAGATGGACTTTCAGAAGATGACTGGGATGGCTGGAAAATCTTAACAGATGAACTTAGCGATAAAGTACAACTTGTTGGAGATGATTTATTTGTAACCAATGTTTCAATTTTGGCTGAAGGAATTGAGAAAAATATTGGAAACTCAATTTTAATTAAACCAAACCAAATTGGTTCTGTTTCAGAAACCATGCAAACCATTAGACTTGCACAGAGAAATGGTTACACTTGTGTAATGTCTCACCGTTCAGGAGAGAGTGAAGATACTTTCATTGCAGACTTTGCTGTGGCACTTAACACTGGTCAAATTAAAACTGGTTCAACAGCGAGAAGCGATAGAATCGCTAAATACAACCGTCTTTTAGAGATTGAAAGAGAACTAGGACAGTTCGAATATCTTGGAGCATCAATCTTTAACTAGATGAGAATTTCATTTCAAGAAGATATCCAACCCTACATAAAAAGACTTGAGGAGATTCTAGGACTCTCCTTTAAAGTCTTCTTGTTAACCTCTTTGGTTGTTAGTGTACTGGGTATCTATGTTGCCAACTTACTTTTTGGGACACAATCACTACAAGTTTTACAAAACTTAAAAGAGGAGAGTCGTGTCATTGAACTTCAGATTTCTGAACTCAAAGAAGAGAATGCTCTTCTCCACAAAAAATACCTTGAGTGGACAGACGCTCAATAGCGCTACTTTGATATGACCTTAATGACAATCATTGAGATAATTACCTCAAGTAGACTTGCTAAAATCACAGCATAATAATCAAAAATTTCAATACCATTGTTCTCTTTAGCAATGGTTGCAACAGCAATCATTAACGTCAATGGCATGGAGAGTGCGAAACCTATAAGTATAGCTTCTCTCTTCTTTACAATAAATGACAGGGTAATTGCAGCCATAAGACGTATAGAAAACATAAGTCCCATAAGTGTGGCTGTCCCAACTAAAACATCTGAAATTAAAATATTTCTTAAATTAAATGATGCACCTACATGAATAAAGAAAATAGGTACCAAGAAACCAAAACCAAAACTTGACATTTTCTCTTCTAGTTCTACTTTATGATGAAAAAAAGTAGCAATAAAAACACCTGCAATAAAAGCACCAAAGGCAACTTCTAAATGCAACTTCATCATTATAGCAATCATAATAAAAAAGATTCCCATTGCTAAACGTAAATCTTGATAGCGACCATCTATCGTCTTGCTACTAGGCATTAAGATGGTTTTAAATTCAGGATACCACCAAAAAAGTCGTTTAAAAAACATATACAATAGCCATACAACCAATAAAAAGATAATAAGTAGTGCAATTTTAGCAATAAGCTCTTCATGAGTTTTTACAGTAGTAGATGCTTCAAAAATAGTTAAAGATACAATACTTAATACTTCACCTAATGTTCCAACCAAGAATGCGATCTGAATCCACTTTACTTCCTTCCCATATTCTTTAGAGAGTGTTGCTAAAATTCCAATAGAGATTAAAGGAAGAACTAAAATTAATACTGTATCCAAATTAAAAGTAAATCCCAATATAACAGAAAGTATCCATAGACTTAAAAGAAAATAGAGAGATTGGATTATGTAACTTCTAGGCATTTTAACAATGCCTTTAAGATTAACCTCTAAGCCTGCTAGAAACATAAGATATAAGAAACCTACATCTGCAAGAAGAGAAAAGTTTTCATTTTTAATATCAATAAGACCAGCAATAGCAAGAATTGAGCCTAACATTATTTCAATGGGAGCTGTCGGAAGTCGTAAAAGGCGTGAAAAATGGGGAGATAAAACAAGTACCAAGGAGACTGCTAGAATGGCAGTAATACTTTCATTATGCATGACAGCTTGTTGCTACTCCGTACCCTAACCTCTCTAACATTAATCTATCTTTTTGAGGTGTATCTCCTACTGTTGTTAAGTAGTTACCAATGACCATAGAATTTGCTCCAGCTTCAAACATAAGTTCTTCACATCCATCAAAGAGAAGCTCCCTTCCTGCTGCAACCATCAATAGTTTATCTTCACCTAAAAGTACTCTTGCTTTTTTTACAATCTTTAAAGCTTCAGCTCTTGAGATATTTCTAGCTTTAATAGGCAGAGCTTCATTAGGATGATAAAAATTTAGAGGTGTTGATTCAGGATTTAGAGATGAAATAGAGGTAAGTAGAGAGTCTCTGTCTTCTGCACTTTCACCCATGCCAAAAATTCCACCTGTACAGAGTTGAAGTCCTGCACTTTTTGCATTTTGACAGGTCTCATAACGTTCAGACCAACTATGTGTCGTACAGATGGTTTCATAGTAAGCTTCTGAAGTCTCCAAGTTATGGTTGTAGCTATCAATTCCATGCTCTTTCAGGTAACATAACTGCTCCAAAGAGGCTGTTCCATTACAAGCAATTAAATTTAGATCTGCTACTTCATCTTTTACTGCTTTTGCTGCACGAGCGACGAAGTCTAATTTTTTATCATCTAAACCTTTCCCTGCTGTTACTAAGCAGTAGCCTAAAGCACCATGTGACTTTGCACGTTTAGCCTCTTCTACAATGGTCTCAATCGATTTATAATTATATCGCTCAATATCAGCATGATAACGTACACTCTGTGTACAAAACTTACAATCTTCAAGGCAAGTACCACTCAAAATATTATTGATGGCACATAAAAATATCTCTTTTTTCATATTCGCATTATTCCTAATTTAGAAGAAGAGTTCGCTGAAAGATCATTTATAAAAAAATAATTAAATATTATATTGTATAATTGCACTTTTCCACAGAAACCAAAGGATATTTTTGACTAAAACACATATTTTCATATTCATATTAATATTGCTAATTCTTTCACTAAGCTATCTTCTTATAGAAAAGAGTAATAATAACAAAGTGATTGAGATTCCTCAAATTAAAATTATTTCAAATAAATCATCTAATAATTATTCTGAAAAAAAAGAGTCTATGGAGAGTGAACTCCCCTCTGAAATTCTTTCCAAGCTTAAAATTGCTGTAGCAATATCAAAAAAAAATCTTGAACTTTCAGAAGAAGAACAGGCTAAATCAATTCTAGCAACACTAAAGAGACAGACACATATGACAGCATCTACAGAAGAGAATATCCTCAAAGCACTAAAGAGTATAGAGAAAACTACAACTGTCCAAACAAGTAATCATAAAACCATCGTAAAATCAAAAAGTAGCAATACTCAAAGAAAAAAAACAACCTTAAAAGAAAATAATATTGAGAATGATATTGAAAATACATTAGACAGCATACAAAAAATCTTGCATGAAACAAAAAATTCTATTCACCTCAAAAAAAATAAAATACTAACTCATAAATCTTCGCTTAGTCGAGAAGAAGAAGTTGCACAGTACAAAAAAATATCTGCTAATGGTCTTGAAATTGTAAGTGTATCAAACTTATTTGAGATTGATACCCCTGAAAACAGACAATCAGATACTGAATATTTTAAACCAATAGCTTCTTCTATTCATAAAAATAACCATAAAGAAATTGAGTTTGTTAAAACATTAGGAATTATAAATGTTTCTAAAAAATATGAAATAGGAAATTTAGAAATACCTAAAATGGTAGAACTTGCAAAAGAGGGAGTAGTTGATATTAGTAGTGCTTCTATAGAAACGGAAGCACTTAGAAAGTTGAAATTTATTAATCCACTTGAAGTAATAGAAATATCATCAGCATTTGAAACTATTGAAGCTAGCAAATATATTAAATAATTTTAAATTAATGTTAATCCTAAAGACTTCCAGCTCAAAATACCTCCACGATAATAGAGAATTTTAGATGCAGGGTAACCAACTTTTATAAGTTTTTTTATAAAAGTTGATGCTTCATTGTTTGTTGCACTCTGACCAAAAATAAGTAAATATTGGGCATCAGGAAAATACCATTTTGATTTTTTATCTCCTGTTAATAATTTTTTTGCTCCAAGTAACTTTAATACTTCTTCTTGATAAGGACTTGCATCATTAATCATATGAAGTGGCAAACTTATAGCACCAGGTATTGTCTCTTTCTTATAAACTTTATTACTTCGTACATCAATCAATAAACGAGCTTTTTTCTCTTTTAGCTTCCCAATAAATTCTAATGTTTCCAACTCTGCAACTGTTTTAACATCTTTTATTAATAAAGGCTCTATACAGAAAGGAGGACAAGAGTCTATATCTTGCATGGGGACACGTTGAATTAAAGTTTCATGTTCATTATGTATTACTTTTAATGAAAAAAAATCTTTTGTAATCTTAATGTTTTTTTGTTTTTCAACTAAGATTGAGTCATCTTTTTGATCTAGAAGTGAACTCTCACTCCCTATCGTTTTTAAAATATCTTTTGTTGAGCATCCCTTGGGTTCGTCATCAATAATAGCATTACATCCCGTCTCACCATTTGCAATAAGTAGCGTTGTGAATAAGAAAAAAAAAGTCACTTTATTGTACATAATTAATCTCCATTAACTCTACTTTTTTAACAAAGAAGCTTGCATAAGCTCCGACAAAGAATAAGATTTAGCACCCAGTTCAAAAGCTAAAACCTCACCTCCCTTTGCGACAACTATTGTTAGAGGAATAATCCCTGTCCATCCATATTTTTCTTGTAAGTAAGTATAAAAGCTTTTATGCTCCTCTCCTGCAATAATAGGATAATTAATTGAATACTTTTTAATCTCCATTAATGACTCTTCTCTTGAATGCTGTTGTGCTTCAATAGCAATAACATCAAAAGAATCACCCAGTTTCTTTTTTAATTTCACTAATTCAGGAATCTCTTTCTTACAAAACTTACAATCCCAGCCAAAAACTTTTAAAAAAACTATTTTATTTTCTCGACCTTTTATCTTAAACTCTTTATCTGCTACTTGAATTTCAATAGAATCCCCTTGTATACTGTTAAAGAGAAAAGTAGAGGGAAGAGTAGATACAGCTTTTTCTTTAGCATTTTGAATATGAGATTCACTTTGATTTAACAAATAAAGCAGAAACCCTATAGTCATTAACAAAAACATAACTATTAAAATTTTATTTTTATTCATAATTTAATCCTTTTTTAAAAGATGGTAGAATAACCAAATACTTATTTAAAACATCTTTATTTTAAAATGGTACTTTTTTTACATTTTCACTATTACTACTAAGTAACACCCTATACTTAGGGGAAAGGAGTAAATATGCCCGATAAATCAAATAAGAATGAAATAATAAATTTTCCAGAAACCCCATCAATTAATATAAACTTGGGACTTAAACACTGCAATAAAAATCAAGCGTTATACTACAAAGTCCTAAATAATTTTGTAAAAAGATATAATGAAATTGACTTAAGTTCATTAAGTGAAGAGGAATTAAAACGTACCATACATTCGCTAAAAGGCTTAACTGCAACATTAGGAATGACTCAACTACATGAGATATTATGCGACTTGGAAATAGATGTTAATGAAACCAATATTAATAACTTTTTAAATGAATTAAAGATTATATGTCAAAATATACTGACTATATAATAGACAAAAATATTAAACAATTATTTTAAAGTAATCTAATGAAATCACTATTTTTTACTCTACTACTAACTACATACCTTCAATCAGAAACAAGCTTTTCGACGGCATTCAACAATAAATTGATAACTTTTTCTCAAAATGATTTAAAGAACCTCTACTTAAAAAAAACCAATACAGTAAAGGGTATCCATCTTATTCCCATAGACAGCAATAATAAAAAAGCATTTTTTATCTTTTCTAAAAAAATTATTAACAAAACACCAAAACAACTCTATGCTTACTGGATAAAACAAATTTACAAAGGAGATAAGCAACCTCCATCAAGAAAACTTCCTAAAAGTATAGGGGAGAATGTACACTTTTTAACCTATAAACTTGCCTCTGATAATAAGGAGATACTCTTAACTATAAAATAACTGTTTCCATTAGTAGCAATAATTAAACTTTTCTACATTATTGACAAAAAACATCAATCTCAATAAGAATAACGACTAGAATTAAAAGAAATTCTAAAAGTAATAAATATGACAAATACATCTATTTTATCTAAACTGCGTACTATCTCAGGGATTGCTATTATCTTTCTACTTTTGAATATACTTATTAATTATTTTTTTACAACAAACTCAATCGAAGCTGTAAATAAAATAACCAACAAGCATCTTTCACTCTCCTCTTTAGATAAAAAAAATGTTCAACTATTAGAAGAGATGATTGGAGTTTTTGAAGATGCTGCAATTATGCATGAAATTGATTATCTTAATATAGCAAAAGATAAAAAAAATTCCATAATAGAAAACTTACATAAACGGTTAGAGTATAAAACTAATGTCAATGAGTCTAAAATAGAAAGAGATTTAAATCTCTTTTTTAATTTATCTTACGATCTAACAGAAAATCTTATTAATCAAAAAAAAATTAATAGCAGTAAAATTATTTTACTACAAAAAAATACAAAAAAAGAGATTTCTATTTTTGAAGCACTGTCCAAAGAGTCTGAAGAACAGTTAAGTATGGCAACTCAACGATTAGATAAAAAAAATAGTAGCTATTTTGTCTTTACTCTAATTTATTCAGTATTTGCACTTTTTGTACTTGCTAGCTTAACCTATTTTCTATACAAACACATTGAACGTCGATTTAAAAAAGTAAATCTTGTTCTTAAAAATTTAAACACACAAAAACCTGATTTTTCTACTGAATTAATTGTTGAACATCCAGATGAAATTGGAGAGCTTGTAGCAGGATTCAATCAACTACAATCAAAACTTAAAAAAGATTATAAAACTTTAGAGAAGCACAAAGAGAAAGCTGAAGAGATAGCTAAGCTCAAATCTGATTTTTTAGCCAATATGAGCCATGAGATTAGAACACCTATGAATGGTATCATTGGAATGTCCTATCTTACCCTACAAACAGATTTAAATGACACACAACGTAGTTTTATTGAGAAGATTGACAATTCAGCTAAAACACTATTGAATATAATTAATGATATCTTAGATATTTCAAAAATTGAAGCTAAAAAATTAAAATTGGAAAAAATAGATTTTCACTTAACGAGTGTCATCGAAAGCTCTGTTAATCTCTTACGTTTTAAAATTGAAGAAAAAAATCTTAACTTTGAAGTCAATTATGCTAAAAATTTATCTTCTCACTTTCATGGTGATACGCTTCGTCTTTCACAAATTCTCAATAACCTTCTCAGTAATGCTGTAAAATTTACAGAAACAGGAGCCATTTCTCTTTCTGTATTAAAAATCGAGCCAAATCGTATTCAATTTCGTATTCAAGATACAGGAAAAGGGCTTAGTCAAAAAGAACAAAGCAATATATTTAATGCTTTTGAGCAAGCTGATAATAGTACAAGTCGTCAATATGGTGGGACAGGCTTAGGATTAAGCATCTCTAAACAACTTGTTGAAATTATGAATGGTCAAATTTGGGTTGAAAGCAATAGTTTAAATGGAAGTACTTTCATATTTGAGATTGATCTTATTGAAATTTTAGATGAAGAGTATAGTGAAAATGAGTACATTGATATAGAGATAGACTCTTTAGAAGAGAAAATTAACAAACTTAAAAATATTCGTATTCTCGTTGCAGAAGATAATTTTATTAACCAAGAGATTATACTGGGTCTTTTAGAAGAATCTCCCATTCAAATTGACATAGTAGAAAATGGTAAAGAAGCAATAGAGTACCATAAGAAAAATACCTATAATCTTATTTTAATGGATATCCAAATGCCTATAATGGATGGGTATGATGCTGCCAAAGAAATAAGAGTAATCGATAAAAAGATTCCTATAATTGCAATTACTGCTTCAGCAATGAAGGAAGACATAGAAAAAAGTATTGCTTCAGGAATGAACAATCATATTAACAAACCTATTGATGTTACAAATTTATATAAAATGATAATTAAATATAGTCACTAAACATTCTCTAAAGGATTAAATCTATATCCCTCACCATAAATATTGATAATAGAATCTTTTGGAACTTTTTTTCTCAATAACTTAACCAAAGCACGAACTTGATTTGCATCATAATGTTTCTCAAAATCATCATATGCAATATGATTAAAAATTTCAAAAAAAGTAAATACTTTATCTTTATCTGTAGAAAGTAATGTCAATAGACGTCTCTCATTTTTAGTTAACTTAATCTCTTTTTCACAGCAATAGAGTTTCTCAGTTTTAAAATCCCAAACAGTATTTTCATCTAAGTAAAAAGGTTTATAGGTTAATTCATTATTTTGGTACGCTACAATAATTTCATTTTTAGCTTTTTGTAATGCTTCCTTTAATGCTTGAGGATCTATCGGTTTTAAAATATATTTTATAAGATAAAGTTCAATAGCTTGAAGCAGATTATCTTGATCTGCATAAGAAGTAGTAATAATCATTTTAACATTACTGTCAGTCTCTCTTATCTTTTTTGCTAAAGATAATCCATCTAACTTTGGCATATTAATATCTAATAAAATAATATCTGGCTTTAATTTTAGATATGCCTCATATCCTTCTTCTCCATCATAAGCAAGGTGTACAACTTCAACCTCTTCTTTTATCGAATCTAAATAGATCTCTTGGATATTCACGTCATCTTCTATATATAATACACTAATTGGTTTCACTAAATTTTTCTCTTTTTTTTGATTTTAACCTAATTAAAATGAAATACCTATAAAAAAACTATAATTTTAAATAAATAACACATTATTGTAATTATTTGTGTTTATTAAAATTATATTAAGTTGATTGTAGTATTATTTTTTTATTTTTTTATAAGGTTATCTAAATATTTTCATTATTACTACCTATTCTAGGGCTATACTCCTCTTACGAAAAAAACAAATACAATAGGATTTTATGATGAATACATTCAAATCACTTATTACTTTTACACTTCTTATTAGCTCAAGTGTGGCATACGCCAATGATTATGCTCTAACACACTCTTATCCACTACTTAATGATATGAAAATGATTGAAAAAGAACAACTGGTACTCAACGATATGAGCTTAACTTTAGCCGACCATAAAAATAACAACAAAGAGAAGTTAATAAAATTAAAAAATGAATTTTTTATGGTTATGGATGGTCTTGAAAATGGAAATAGTTCACTAAATTTACATGGAACAAAGCTTGTTATTTTAAAAAATGAGATTAAAAGTATTCAATTAATTTGGTCACAAGAAGAGGATATTTTAGACTCAGCATTAAATAATAAAATATATGAAGATGAAGCAAAAAAAACCATTAATAAACTCTCAAAAAAGCTTATTGAATTAAATTTACTATATAAAAATTCATACATTCGTTACAAAAAAAACTCTATGATTAAGTCTTTGGTAAAAAGTTATATGAACAGTAACCCAGAAAACAATCTTCCCAAATATGCTTTAAAATAACTCCTATTCTAAGTCAACTTGACGCTTAGTCCAACTCTCCTGACTAAGCTCTCGATAATAATGAGTTACTGTAAATTTGCCATTAATCACTTCTACTATGGCACATTCACTTAATGGTTTTTCTCTTGCACATACTTCACCTGGATTAATAAATAGAACATCATTAGTAAGTGAGGCTTCAAATATGTGCGTATGTCCATAAACAATTAAATCTGCATCAGGAGTCATAAAATAAGGCAAGTGCATCATCTTAATTTTTAAATTTTCAATACTTAAATAATGTGGTTCATTAAAAATATTATATTTTTTCTGCAAAGGAATAAGGGCAAAATCATTGTTTCCATAAACACAAGCATAAGGAATTTTTGTAGCTTCAAGCATTTTTAAATGCTTCTCATGCATAATATCACCTGCATGAAGCAAATACTCCACCTCCTCTGAAAGAAGATGGGCAATAACCTCTCTATGTAGTTCAGTTTTTGTATGACTATCAGAGAGAATACCTATTTTCATACCCTACTCCGACTTCTCTTCTTTTTTCTCTTCGGGAAGACCTTTTAACTTATCTTCAGGTACAGCTTCTGACCATTTACATTTTTTCTCAATACACTCATAAACTTCTCCTGTCTTTAGAACTTTATGAATAACCATGCTTTCACACTCTGGACATTTTCTTGTTTGTGGCTCACCATTTGAGATAAAGCGACACTTAGGGTAGTTTGAACAACCAAAGAACTTACCTCTTTTTCCCTCTTTTTCATGAATTTTAGACCCACATTTAGGACAAGGAACGTCTAACTCTCTTGGTGGTATTAGAGGTTGAGCATTTTTACACTTAGGGTAAGCCGAACATGCATAGAACTTACCACGACGACTGTCTTTAATGACCATCATCTCACCACACTTTTCACATGGTCTATCTGTTAATTCAGGTTCAGGAGGAGCATTACCCTCTAAATCAGTAGTATACTTACATTTAGGGAAATTTCCACAAGCAATAAACTCGCCATAACGTCCTTTTCTTCTAAGCAACTCATGCCCACATTTCGGGCACATTTCACCTGTAGGAATTGCCATTTTTTGACTTTTAATGTTCTCTTTTCCATCAGCAATTTTTTTCATGAATGGGTCATAGAAGTCTGCAAGAACTTTTTGCCAGTCAAGTTTTCCTTCATCTACCTCATCAAGGTCTGCTTCCATATTTGAAGTAAACCCTGAGTCAACAATCTCAGCAAAATGCTCTTCTAGCATCTCAATTACGGTAAATGCAACCTCGGTAGGGTGAATTCTCTTCTTTACCAGCTCAATATATTTACGTGTTTGTAAAATAGTAATGGTAGGTGCGTAAGTACTTGGGCGACCAATTCCTAACGATTCAAGTTTTTTAATAAGACTCGCTTCATTGTAACGTGCTGGTGGTTCAGTAAAATGTTGTTCAGGTTTAATATCATCTAAAATAACTTTTTGACCTTTTTTAAGTTCAGGTAAAAGTTTATCTTTCTCACTGTACCCTGTTACTCTGTAGAAACCATCAAACAATAACTTTCTACCACTTGCTTTAAACGTAGAATTTTCACCTTTAAAAAGAAGTGTTTGAGACTCAAGTCTGGCTTCCGTCATTTGACAAGCTAAAAAACGGTTATAGATAAGACGGTATAGTTTAAACTCATCTGCACCTAAATAGTCTTTGGCAACCAAAGGAGGAAAATCAACACGTGTAGGACGAATTGCTTCGTGAGCCTCTTGAGCTCCTTTTGCAGAAGTATAACTCTTTGCTTTAGACGGTAAATAATCAGCTCCAAAATTTGAGCTAATGTACTCTCTTGCCGACTCAACAGCCTCTTTTGCAAGGTTCATACTGTCAGTTCTCATGTAGGTAATAACCCCCATGTTTCCTTTGTCAGTCTTTACCCCTTCGTAGAGTTTTTGTGCAACCATCATGGTCTTCTTTGGAGAGAAACCAAGTTGTGTTGAAGCAGCCTGTTGTAGAGTAGAGGTCATAAATGGTGGAGGAGTTTTACTTTTACGCTCTTTCTTCTCTAATGACTCAACCACAAAGTTCTCTTTGGTAGCAGACTGAACAATCTCTGTCGCCATCGCTTCGTTTTTAATGGTCATCTTGTCCATTTTTGTACCATTGAAAGCATAGATACTAGACTCTATGTTCTTTTCAAAAAGTCCATCTATTGTCCAATACTCTTCAGGTTTAAAAGCTTTAATCTCACGTTCACGGTCAATGACGATTTTAAGAGAAGAACTCTGTACACGTCCTGCACTAAGTCCCTTTTGAATCTTACTCGCTAAAAGTGGAGAAAGCTTATACCCAACAATTCGGTCAAGAAGTCTTCTTGCTTGCTGTGCATTTACTGAATCCATATCCAGTTTTCTTGGATTATCCAATGCATGCTGAATAGCTGTTTTCGTAATTTCATGAAAAACAATACGTGGCAATGACTCTGGATCTTTCTTAATTGCCATAGCAATATGATATCCAATTGCTTCTCCTTCACGATCCTCATCGGTCGCGATATAGATTGTCTCAGCCTCTTTTGCTAACTTCTTCAACTCTTTTACCGTTGGGTTAACTTCTCTAGGAATAGAGTATTTAGGTACAAATGTACCATCTTCTTCTACAGTAATTCCAAATGAACTTTTAGGTAAGTCTCTAATATGCCCTTTGGAGGCAACTACTTTATAATTTTTCCCAAGAAAAGCCGAAATTGTTCTAGCTTTAGCAGGAGATTCCACAATAATTAAATTTTTCATATATACAATGCACCAATAAATAATTTTTTTGCATTGTAACAAAAAGCTTAATAAAGTGCAACTATTTACTCAGCTAATCCATTTTTTGGTATACTGTTGTCAAAAATTTGGGAAATATCATGACTTATTTTAACTTGGATACAACAACCTCGCTTATGCTTCTCTTTTTAGTCGCCGTTACTATTGGACTTTTTTTTCTATTAAGGTTTTCATTAAACCCTAAATATGCTAAAAGAAAGACAGCCATGAGTAACAAGTCAGCTTGTAAAAAAGCTGCACGAGAAGATAAAATTCGTAATTTCACAGATCACTTTTGGTCTGATTACATGAGAGCTGCATGGATTATGCTCTCTTTATCATTTGTTATTGGTCTTGGATTTGCAATTACAACTCCTTGGAGTATTTTTATTTCTGTACTTTTCATTATCATTGCTCTCTATTTTATTCTTTTTGCAATTCAAAGCTATAATGCTTTTCCTGCAAAAGCAAAAGCAAGGCTCGATGCATTTGAAACTCAGGTTAATGCTGCTTTGGAAAAAGAGATTAGTTTTGATGGAGATAAAATTCAAAGTTTTTCAGATGAAGATGATGCCTTTGATACAAAACCACAAACATTCTCTTTTCCTTCGATAACAACAAAAATTGCTTTTCCACCCTTTGAGCAAGATGCAAAAAAACGTCCAATAATTGCAACTAAAAAACTAGAGTTTCTTATTTTATCAAGAGAATATTTTAGTATTTGCAAAGGTGCAGCAACCTTTGATTTACTCAATCCTAAACGTGCACCACTACCAAAAAAATGTGCTGAAATAGCTGGTGCAGCTGGAGAATGCAATGAACACTACTACTCTCAAATGAGAAATGTAGAATATGATGCTACCAAAGAGTGTATTCGTATTATCTATTATGATGAAAGAGATGATGTTGAATTTTCATGTAAAAAGATTGCACCCAATAGAAAACCTGTGATGAAAGCCCTAAAAGAAAAATTACGATTAACAGAGAGACAACGATTACACAAAATTAATGAACATGAGAAGTATGAAGAAATTAAGGACAGACGTATTGTTCCTGAAACAAATACAGATGAAACTGAAGAAGATAACACTTCTGATTCATAAAAAGTTAAGTAGTGGAGAAGTCCACTACTTAAAAAAGCTACTATTTTTCTAGTTCAAAACCTAATTCTTTAAATGTTTCAACAACTTCAGCATCGATTGCTAACATATCTTTTCTCATTTTTTCATCTTTAACTCCTGCAGTAGCTAACCAGTTTTCAACTGAAGCATAACCTACATGTAGTTCATTTGACCCTTTTGGAACATAGAAATAAACTGAACAGGGAGCAAACAGTCCAGCTTGTGGTTCACCATGATTAAAGACTGAGTTAGAAAATTTAAAGTGACATAATGATGAAACCCAATATGCATCATACTCATCAAATTTAACTTCTGCATCTTCGTATTCAAATTTAAAATCTAAGAACCCTGCAATAATAAACTCATGTTTAACAAAAGCACCATCATGTTTTTCAACAAACTCTTCTACCCAGTCAGACATTTCTTCAATACCTTTTGGTAATTTCATGACCATCTTAGTTAGTGGCTTTGCTGGTAATTTATCTGTATATTCAAGTTTTTTAGACTCTGTAGGTTTTAACTCTTTTTTAACAAGGTCATCAAATGAACTTACCATTGATTTAAAATCTTTTCTTGTCGCTTCATCTTTCTCACCAATAATATTTAACATTAAATCTGCATCAAGGTGTCCAAACCATGTTGTCTTTTCATCTTTATCTAGTTTTTTATAAAATAACATATCAAAAGGAGCATAAGCACCAAAGTCTGGATTTTTAATCAATAATGGTCTAATCTTCTCTAGATTTGTCACAGTAAAAAAACTTAAAAGGTCAAGATTTTTCTCTTTGTATCGATTAAAGTAATGAACTTGAATATTGTCATTTCCTGCTGACTGAAAACCAATGCTATCTAATTTCTTAATAAATTCCTTAGATTGTGCATCTGCATTCCCCTTTAATCCACCAAAATTTGCTGTAAGCTCGGCCTGTAATCCAGATACAGTTAAGATTAAAGCTGCTGCCATTGTTGAAAGTTTTGTTAATTTCATAATTATCCTTTAAATTTATAGAATCTTTAAACATAAGATAAAGTAATTCTATTTTTCACATTACCACTTAATCCAAAATACAAATTGGATTTATAACGGCTAAAAATCATGGTAAACTAAATCAAATTAATAAATGTTTAATTTATCGTCATTTAAAATAAATAAACTCCCCGAAAAGACTGAATGTAGCAATCTTTTAAATAGGTATTAAAAATTCACATTTTGAATTTTAAAGACACAAAATCACAGTTTAACACAGCACATATACAGATAATGTTTCATATGTACACAAAAGTCATATTTCATAATACACAGTATAAAAAATCTATAAAAAGCATTTTTGTATAATTTTTAATTATTATTGCTCTGTTTTAGGGCTTAAAATGGTTTATATATAATTTTTTATAATAATTAAGAATAAAAAAAATAATAAATATTGATAATAAGCTCTGTTAATCATTATTATTTACTCATAATATACATAAATTTACTTGACTTTTAAAATATCTTGCCATATAATCTAAGCGTTCCGAGTATTTCTTTATGAAATGCCAAATCAAAAAGGAGGACAAATGACTAAAATTGCTAAAAACTCTGAGCAATCACTAAATTCTACTACTACTGAATCTAATGATGTGCTAATGAGTAGACGAAATTTTTTCAGAAAAGCTGCTACATATTCAGCATCTGCAGTTGTTGCTACATCTGTTTTGGCACCTGTTGCTATTAATGCTAATGAACATAAAGCCAATGCCGAGGATGATCCAAACATCATGGAAGAGAAACCATGGAGTTTAGAATTAGGTGCACCTGTTACCAAAAATAAATATGGTATGCCATCACCTTATGAGCATAATGTAACTAGAAGAACTACACCTCTTCTATCATCAGGTAATAACCAAGCTTCAATTGCTGTTACCCCTATCCAAGATTCATGTGGTATCGTAACCCCAAATGGTCTTTTCTTTAACAGATGTCATGGTGGTACACCAACAATTGACCCAAATCAACATAGACTTATGATTCATGGTTTAGTTGACAAGCCAATTGTTTTAACTATGGATGAGTTAAAAAAATATCCAAACGTAAGTAGAATTCACTTTATTGAGTGTCCAGCAAATGGTGGACCAGAATGGAGAGGACCTCAGTTTAACTCTATTCAATTTGCAAAAGGGTTTATGTCTTCTGCAGAGTGGACAGGTGTATACATTAAAGATATTCTTAGAGAGCTTGGGCTTAAAAAAGAAGCGCTATGGATGCTTGCAGAAGGTATAGACAACTCTCATATGGGAAGAACTGTTCCTGTAGATAAAGTTCTTGACGATGCAATGATTGTTTGGGGACAAAATGGTGAAGCACTTCGTCCTGAGCAAGGCTATCCTATTAGATTACTTGTTCCAGGTTGGGAAGGTAACTTATGTGTTAAATGGTTATGTAGACTAGAGTTTGCATCTGAGCCATTCTATGCAAAAGAAGAGACTGCAAAATATACAGCCCTTACAAAAACTGATGGAAAAGCAATTCAACATTTTTATGCAAATGAAGTTAACTCTGTAGTTACTTCTCCTTGTCCTGAAAATCCATGGAAAAACCTTAAAAAAGGTGATATGATCGAAATTGAAGGTCTTGCATGGTCAGGTATGGGAACTATCACAGGAGTTGATATCTCTTTAGATGGTGGTAAAAACTGGGAAGTTGCACCTCTTAAAGGTCTTATTCTTGAAAAGTCATGGACAAGATTTTCATATATGCATAAATATGATGGTAAAGATTTACTTCTATCAACTCGTGCAAGAGATGATGCTGGACATATTCAACCATCAGTTAAACAAGAGAGAGATACAGTTGGTGTTGAAGGTGTTTACCATAGAAATGGTATTCATACATGGGCAGTAGCAGCAAACGGGGAGGTAACAAATGTTCAAGTCTTATCATAAAAAAATTATTACATCTACAATTGTAGCATCGGTTGTTCTTTTAGGAACAGCATGTAATGCATCAAATGAAAATGATAAAAAAGTTGAAGCTCCAAAAGCTGAAAGCAAAGCAGTAGCTAAAACAGCAACTGCTTCAAGTTCAGCAGGTACAGCAAAAGCAGCTGTTTCTGATTCTGTAAAAAGAACATATGCTAACAGTAAAAAAGTTATTGATGGTGGGGTAACTTACCCAATAATTAACAACAAAACAGGAGCTTATGCTGCAAATGAATCTGCACACAAAGCTGCTATTAAGTTTGGTAAACCAGCAACTGCTAATGAGCAAAAAGCTTGGGATATTGATGTAATGCCAGATGGTACAGGTCTTCCTGAAGGTTCAGGTTCTGTAGAAGATGGTGAAGAGCTTTACGAAGAGCAATGTGTATCTTGTCATGGTGACTTTGGTGCAGGTTCAGGGTCTTACCCTAAACTTACAGCAGGTAATGCTTATGAGATGCAAAAAACCATGGTTAACCAACGTGTAGATGGTAACGATGAAGGTCCAAAACGTACTTTCGGTTCGTACTGGGGTGAAGCAAGTACACTATGGTGGTACATTAAAACTGGTATGCCAC
>Ga0256844_10000311_pt1 | contig 18785 bp, 12 predicted proteins | sample MusselsmetaG_FD_189100 | JGI IMG/M metagenome (GOLD analysis project Ga0256844, IMG submission 189100) | Mussel associated microbial communities from hydrothermal vent at the East Pacific Rise, Pacific Ocean - Mussels | ecosystem: Host-associated > Mollusca > Shell > Unclassified ... | reverse complement strand
CAAAGCAAGATAATACATTAGAATTTATAAGTGATTTTGTAGCAGACAAACATATTTTAGTTGCAGGAAGTACTTGGAAACAAGATGAAGAAATATTGGTAGCTTATATTAATAATTTTGCATCAGACAAAGAAAAATTTATTATTGCTCCTCATAATATTAAAGATATTACAAGTTTAAAAAAAGCGATAACCAAAAAAGTGGAATTGTTTTCCGATACAAAATATGACAATTCAGCTACGGTTTTTATTGTAGATACAATTGGTATTTTAACCAAAATGTATCATTATGCCGATGTGGCTTATGTTGGTGGTGGTTTTGGAAATGGTATTCATAATATTTTAGAACCTGCAACTTTTGGAGTACCTATTATTATTGGTCCAAAATTTAATAAATTTAAAGAAGCAATAGATTTGATTGCTTTAAAAGGTTGTTTTGTTGTAAAAAACGAAAAAGAATTAAAGCATACATTGCAACAATTTATAATTGATACTTCTTTAAAAGCGGAGAGTTCTCAAATCACAAAAAATTATGTAAAATCGAATACAGGAGCTACAAACTGTATCATTAGTTACATTAAAAAAAATAGTGCTATCTTGCAATCCTAAAAATCATCCTAATTAAAAATTTAAAAATGCGAGTAAAACTCCAAGACTATTATAGTATCATTTTTGAACCCGAATTAATAAAAGAAATTGAAAAATATGGGGAACTAGTTACGCTTAAAAAAGGGGATCTATTGATAGATGTTGGTAGTAAAATAAAACAAGTTCCTTTATTATTAAATGGTGCAGTAAAAATTATGCGCGAAGATAAAAATGGAGACGAAATTGTGTTGTATTTTTTAGAACGTGGAGATACTTGTGCAATTTCATTTGTAAATTGTTTAAATAATGCCAAAAGTAAAGTTCGTGGTGTTGCTGAAAAAGATTCTGAAGCTATTTATTTACCCGTTAAAAAATTAGAAGAATGGATGGGAAAATACAAAACTTGGCGAGAATTTGTTATAGAAAGTTATAGCAGTAGATTGGATGAAATGATTGAGGCAATAGATACACTTGCTTTTATGAAGATGGATGAACGCTTATTAAAATATTTATCCGATAAGGTTAAAATTATGCGTGATACTACGTTAAACACAACGCATCAGCAAATAGCTATTGATTTAAATACTTCTAGAGTAGTTGTTTCTAGATTATTAAAACAGCTTGAAAATTTGGGAAAAATTAAATTGCACCGTAATAAAATTGAGGTTTTCGAATTTTAAATTTGAAGATATAAATCATAAAAAAAACCGCCTATAAGGCGGTTTTTTAACATAATATTTTTCCCTAATTAATTGTAATAGTACAATTGGCTGTATCTGAGGCTGTAACAGTAACATTACCAACTTGTGCTGAGTTTCCATTTTGGTTATTAGCATGTACTGAATATGTGCCAGGTGCAATACCTATAAAGGTAAAAGATCCATTAGCATTAGTATGCGTTGAAATCTGATGACCATTAACGGTAACATATACTTGTACATTTTCTGTATTACTTCCACTTGTATTTACTGTTCCCGAAATTGTCCCTGTTTGATCTCGATCACATACTCTAAAATCGGCATTAAAATTACAACCGTTAATTAAGTTCATTGAAGCAATCCATCCAGGAAATGAAATTCCGCCCATTCCATGGAAAGAGAAAGAATCATTAATATCTAAATCGAATAATACATTAGAACTTGTTCCATTTTCAATAACCAAAGAAGGATTAATAGCTACAGTATAAGTGCCTGCAGCAGCTTGTGTGTTTAAATCATAGTGATTCCCATTGGATAAATGAACAGAGGCTCCATTTAGTGTAATTCTCGATGCTGTGTACGTACCTACATTAAGGTTTCTTGTTTCGATATTTGCAGTTACACCATTTGTGAGTCCAATCATATTATGATTTGCACTTCCTTCGAACACAGTAACATATTCATTATTACTGTTTCTTAATTCGATTTTTGCAATACCAATATTGGCCTCGGTTGCAAAGTTAAATGGAAATGGTCCATCTGTTAATTCCACTTTCAATTCTCCTTGACCATCAGGGATCTCTGGTTCATCATCACTACAGGATGTAAACATTGTAATTGTTAAAATTAGTACGATGAGGGATTTAAGTACGATAAAATTTTTAAACTTGGTTTTCATAATAAATAATTTTAATTAAACTTTTTTTGTTGTTACATTTAAGGATGAAAAGTGGTCTAATACAACCTAAACAAAATTCCATTCCTTAGTATTATAACATCAAAGCAACAGTATTATTATCAATTATTATGTATCATTTGTTACACTAAAAAGATAAACATATAACTTTTAATGATTTATGAAATTTAAGATGATAATTATGTAACTTTTGATACAGATATAAAGAATCTAAAGGCTATTTTAGTAATCTAACTAAAAAACAATTTATCATGGAATTTCTACTACAACCTTGGGCATGGTATGTCTCGGGACCACTCATTGCGCTTGTAATGTTCACTATGTTTTATTTTGGAAAACGATTGGGTATTTCTTCAAATTTAGAAAACCTTTGTGCTATTGGTGGTGCAGGAAATCTAGTTGATTATTTTAAATTTGATTGGCGAAAAAACAAATGGAATATTGTTTTTATGATAGGTTTAATAATTGGTGGCTTTTTATCTTCTAATTATTTATCAAGTTCAAAAACAGTAGCAATAAGTATGGAAACCAAGGTAGAATTGAAGGAATTGGGTTTTAATAATGCAGGCGATACGTATTTACCTGCCGAAATGTTTAATACATTAAACCTTAAAACAATTTCGATTCTTTTAATTGCAGGCTTTCTAGTAGGTTTTGGTGCTCGTTATGCTGGTGGTTGCACAAGTGGGCACGCAATTGTTGGTTTAAGTATGCTAGAGTTACCATCGTTAGTATCGGTCATCGGTTTTTTTATTGGCGGTTTAACAATGACTTGGTTAATCTTTCCTTTCATATTTAAATAAGCAACTTTTTTTAATCTTAAAACGTATAAAATGAAATATATAAAATTTTTAATTGCAGGTATTTTCTTTGGTATTGTACTTTCAAAATCTGAAGCGATCTCTTGGTATAGAATTTATGAAATGTTTAAATTTCAATCCATTCATATGTATGGTATCATTGGTTCTGCGGTTATTGTTGGAATTGGCTTAATACAAATCATTAAACGAACCAATTTAAAAAACATTCACGGCAATGAAGTGGAATTTATTCCGAAGAAAAAAGGAATGTATCGCAATATTATTGGTGGAATAATATTTGGATTGGGTTGGGCATTAGCTGGCGCTTGTCCAGGACCTTTATTTGTGATATTAGGTACGAGTGTTTTTCCAATATTAATTGTAATTTTTGGTGCATTAATAGGTGCTTTTACATATCATGCTACGAAGCATAAATTACCTCATTAAAATCCTATAATTTTTTAATGTTTGTAAACTAATAATTTTTACCTTTACGGACATTAAAAAATTAACGTATTAATTATTAATGTAGATTAAAACTAAAATAAAGGAATCTTTAATTGTAAAATTTCACCAACTTTTATGAAACTATTTTTAAAGTTATTGCTAGTAATCATTTTGTTTGCATCTTGTGCAAATGATAAACCACTAACTACAACTTTCTCATTTTACCATTGGAAATCAAATGCAGTGTTTCCAAAATCTTATGAAAAAGCACTAAGCACTTCACAAACAAAAACTATTTATTTACATTATTTTGATCTTAAAGTATTGAATAGAAATGATTGGAATCATGATGGAATTTATCCAGTCTATACTATTAAAAAAATAGACAAAGCCTATAAAAATTTCGAGATTATTCCTGTTATATATATTAATAATTCGGTTTTTAAAGATAGAATTGATATAGACGGATTGGCAAATAGAACATCAAAATTAATTAATCAAATAAGCATTAAGCATTTTAATAAGAAAACACCCAAGATACAAATAGATTGTGATTGGACAGCAAGTACAAAAATTGCATATTTTGAATTTTTAAAATCAATTTCTAGGCGAAATGATGTAAGTGTAACAATTAGATTGCATCAAATAAAATTTAAAGAGAAAACAGGAGTTCCTCCAGTAGATAGTGGAACACTTATGATGTATAATATAGGAGATTTAAAAAACGCAAATGAAAATTCGATTCTCGAGAATAAAATTGTAAAACAATACATAAATACAGAAACTACTTATCCATTAAAATTGAATGTAGCATTGCCACTTTTTTCACAAACTATTGTCCGTAATAACGATGATGAAATTAGAATTATAAAGAATTCAAAAAGAAAAGTATTAGAGACCGATAAGCATTTTAAAAAAATAGATAATACCAATTTTGAGGTTGAAAAAGACACGTTGTTTCATGGGTTTTATTTAACTAAAGGCTACCGTTTAAAAGTAGAAGAAACGAACTCTAAGGAAATAGTTTCGGCTTATAAAACGATAAAAAACAGTAAATTAATTACAGAAGATGTTATTTTTTATCATCTAGATGAGTCGTCTTTAACTAATGTTGATTTTAAAAAACTAGTCCATAAATTATAATTATGAAAAGTATTATTAAATATATTATCATACTATTTACTACAAGTATATTTGCTTGTGGTGGTGGCGAATGGGAAGGAATGGATTTTTACAATCTATTTATGCAAACCAACATTTCTGCGGAGGAATTTTATCCTTTTTTAAAAGATGAATACAATACATTTTATGGTGAAGATTATTATTATAATGAAGGGAAAAAAGAAATTTTTTATCCAAAAGGAAACGTAAATTTATGGCAAGAAATTTTAACCAATTGGTCTAGAAAAGATATTGAAAATGCCGTTTATAAGTTTGCATCTTTTCAGTGGAAATCAAAAAATTCATCACTCGAAAAAAGGGCAAAAGCATATTTAAAATTTGCAAATGATTGTAGTAAATCATTTGATTATAGAAATAATTCGCACACTTGGGATTATGAAAAAATTTTAAAACAAGAGCCTACAAATTTCGAAGAATTATTAACTACCGCAAGTGAGTTATTAAGTAAGGAGACCAATGAACAACTAAAGATGCGTTATTATTATCAGATAATTAGGTTGTTTCATTATGGTAAAAAATGGGATGAGGCTGTACGATTTTATGAAGATAAAATTGAAGGAAAACTCCCAAAAAATGAAATGTATTATTATATTTTAGACCAAGTTGCAGGTTGTTATTATTCGCTCAAGCAACATAATAAAGCCGCTTATTTGTTTACCAAAGTTCTTAATAATGGTATAGATCGGAAGAAATCAGCTTTTTTAAGCTATAATTTTTGTACATATCATAATGCCGAAGGAAAACAATTCTTTAAAGGAATAGAAGATCAAAAAGATTTATTATTAATTAAGAGTTTGCGTAGTTTTGCTAATGAGACACAAAACATCAATAAATTTATTCAACTCGATGTAGATGATAAAAGAATAGAATTACTTTTTATGCGTGCTTTAAGTGATATAGAAAGAGATGTTTGGGTAAAATTTATTGGTGTAGATTCAAAAAAATTACCAAATTATAGTGGCACATATAAGAAGAAAATAAATGCAATGTTACAAATTGCAATGAAGCAAAGTAAGCATGCAAAAAACAAAGATTTTTGGCAAATTGCTAGTTCGTATATTTCATTTATAAATCGAGATATTCCAACAGCAAAAAGCAAGTTGAAAGAAGTAAAAACTTTTGCACATCAAAAAAGGGTATTGTCTAAAGTTTATGAGGTTTTTTCTTGGAAGATAATCACTCCAGAAAACGAAAAATATCTAGCTAAAATTTATAAAGAAGTACCAAAAATTAAAAAACAAAATTATTGGGATACCGAAACTATGAATGATTGGTTTCATTTGATAAACGATAAAATTGCAAACACATATTATAAAAATGGGGAGTTGGCAAAAACATTCTTAATCCATAATAGTGTTGAGGTCACCAATAATTTAGGTTCCATAGAATTACTAAATGCGTTGACTGATTTTTATTACAAAGCCAATAAAAATGAATTTGAAAAGATGTTAGTTAATAAAACAACTAATTACAAAACAAATTTTATAGATTATTTAAATCATCAAAAAGGAATTTACTATTTACAGCATAAAAACCCAACACTGGCATTAGATTATTTTAACAAAAATAAGAGTTATAAAGGAAAATTATCAATCACAAAAACTATTTTTAGTAATAATATTAAAGAATGTTTTGAGTGTGAGGATGTTGTGATGACAGATGAAGTTTATAAAGCGTCACTTTTTTCATTTATTAAATCTGATTTTACAAGAAAAGAATTGGCAACTTATCTTTTAAAATTAGAAAAATTAACACAAGATGAAACACAATGGAAAGCAAAATTAGCGCACTATTTATTAGGAAATTATTATTATAATATTTCTAATACAGGTTATTACAGAGGATTACTTACTAGTAACACCAATTGCTGTAACTCTACTTATACAGGGACTTCTTATGTTGATGCTAAACCAGCTTCCGATATTATTAAAAATAACAAAGGGTACAATTTATATGATATTGGATATTACGATACTTATTATTTTGATTTGAGTACAAAATCTAGAAGTCATTATGAAAAAACAATTGAATTGTCGTCTGATAAAGAACTCAATGCACGCTGTTTATTTTTAATTGCAAAATGTGAATTAAACCAGTTTTATAATAATGGAGAAGAAGGAGGTTTTGAAATAAAGACAAAATATTATAATTATTATTTACCTTATTACGAAAGTTTTAAAATATTAAAAAACGACTATTCCGATACCGATTTTCATAAGATGATCCTTAAAGAATGTAGTTATTTTAGAATTTATAGCAATAGATAATGGAAAGCAAAATACAAATACAGTATTTTAAAACTCCTTATGGAGAATTAATTTTGGGCTCATATCAAGATAAATTGTGCCTTGCCGATTGGCGATATCGAAAAATGCGAACAAGTATAGATAACCGATTGCAAAAATATTTTAAGGCAAGTTATATCGAAGAATCTTCGTTAATAATAGAAGAAACCAAAAAACAACTCAACGAATATTTTGATAAAACCCGTACAGTATTTGATATTCCTTTGCAGTTTGCAGGAACTGACTTTCAACAAAAAGTATGGAAATCTTTAATGGAAATTCCATTTGGGAAGACAGAAACCTACTTGGGATTATCAAAAATATTGGGAAATGAAAAAGCAATACGAGCAGTTGCAACGGCAAATGGAGCAAATGCAATTTCCATACTAGTTCCTTGTCATAGAATTATAGGTTCAAACGGTAAATTAGTTGGATATGCAGGAGGTTTACTTGCAAAAAAGAAACTCTTAAAACTCGAGAATGCACTAAAAACGTCACAATTAGAATTGTTTTAATTTCCTATAACTATTTAATTAACTGATAATCAAATTATTACATATAAAAATATTAATGAATTGCAAAATTTTTATAAAAATAGTGTAGAACACAGATATTATAATATCTTTGTAACTTATTAATACATATTACAAAATGAATAAAGGTACAGTAAAATTTTTCAATGAATCTAAAGGTTTTGGGTTTATTATCGATGACGAAGACACAACAAAAGAGTACTTCGTACACGTAACAGGAATTATTGATGAAATCCGTGAGGGTGATTCAGTAGAATACGAATTAAAAGAAGGTAAAAAAGGATTAAACGCAGTTAATGTAAAAGTGCTTTAATCTAGAATTTATAACTTATTTTAGTAAACTAAACCCTATCGATATCGATAGGGTTTTTTTATGAACTTTAATTCGTTTACAAGATTGGTTAAAACAAACAATCCCGCTAAAAGCGGGATTATGAATGTGCTAGAATTTTTTAGAAAAGCTTTTAAAACCTGTTCTCGACTCCGCTCGAACTGACATGCCATACTACAATAAAAAGCAAAAGCATGTTGTAAATACCTATTAACTCCTAAGTATTTATTAGCTTTTTAGGTAGTTTTTCTATTTAATCAGTAATTTTTTAATACGTGTAATTGGTCCGTGACAAGTAGTTTCATGGCAGGCAATACAAGATTGTATGGTTGTATTAAAATTTGTCTTTGCATTTTCTTTGGTAGATTTACCCAATGTTTTAATATTTAAATAGTATAAATCAGTAAATGCTTTAAAAGAAGCATCGTGCTCAAATTGATCGGATAATTTTGCGCTGTGAATTTTTTTGAATTTTTCAGGAAAATCTAGTGGTAACTCTCCTTTTTCGATTTGTTTTTTAGACGCTTCTTGAAACTCAAACATATCGAGCATTAAGTTTGTCATTTCTGATGGAACATACATTACCAACTCTTCTTTAGCAGAGGATTTTAATTTTTTTTCATCCAATTTTTCATCGCACGAAAAAAGAAAAATACTACTCAAAGCAAGTATGAATAAATAATTAGTTTTCATAGTTATTATTTTACCATTAAAACACCATTAGATTCAACTGCATACGTAACTTCATCTTCGGTAATTTTTTCAATTTCTTCTTTACTCACACCTTCATCTTCGGCATAATGACGTAATTCTGCAACAGTTACTACATCAATATAAGCTTTACCAGAAACAATTACTTCTCTATCGTCCGAGTTTAGAGGCATAAAGAAACCATAATCTTTAAATCTCACTAATGATTCTTCACCTTTACCCAAGTCTAATCGCATCCAACATCCTTTTTTCTTACATACTTTGTTTATTGATGAAGTAAATTTCACATCAATAGTATCTCCTTTTTTAAGATGTTTGAATTTTTCATACATTGCTGTTTTTGACAAGTGATTATCTGCCGTAATTTTATCTCCAAATGAAGCATAATCAACAGCAACTTTTTTTACGGAGTCTTTATTTTCTTTACAAGATACGATAGCTAAAAGTGCGATAATAATAATTCCTAATTTTCTCATTTTAATACATTTAAATTTCAAACAAAAATAAGTTTTAATTTCAATTTAAATGCTACATTTTCAGTGTTTTTTATAATTTCAAATCATTCCAAATAATATCTATTGATAAATACACAATCCATTATTGTAATTTTCGTATTTTTGTATTTCGCTTTAAAAGTAATGAGATATGAATTCTAAGAGATTTGATAAAGAAGCTTTACGTTATCACGAGAAGCCAACACCTGGTAAAATAGAAGTAGTCCCTACAAAGAAACATGCAACGCAAAGAGATTTGTCATTGGCGTATTCTCCTGGAGTTGCAGTGCCTTGCTTGGCAATTGCAGATAACCCTGAAGATGTTTATAAATACACGGCAAAGAGCAATCTGGTTGGTGTAATTTCTAACGGAACAGCTGTTTTGGGATTAGGAAATATTGGTCCGTTAGCCTCAAAGCCTGTAATGGAAGGAAAAGGTTTGTTATTTAAAATCTTTGCAGATATCGATGTTTTTGATATTGAAGTAGATGCAACAGATATTGATAAATTTGTAGCAACTGTCAAGGCAATTGCGCCTACTTTTGGCGGAATAAATCTAGAAGATATCAAAGCGCCCGAAGCTTTTGAAATAGAACGACGATTAAAAGAGGAATTAGATATTCCTGTAATGCATGACGATCAACATGGAACTGCAATTATTTCTGCTGCAGCTTTAAAAAACGCAATTGAATTAGTAGAAAAAGACATTGAGAAAGTTATTGTTGTTGTGAGTGGAGCAGGAGCCGCAGCTATATCTTGTACAAAATTATATATGAAATTGGGTGTTCAGATTGAGAATATAATTATGTGTGATAGTAAAGGAGTTATTAGATCCGATAGAGCTCATTTAAATGATAGTAAAAAGCAATTTGCAACGTCAAAAGATTTACATACTTTAGAAGAAGCAATGGTTGATTCAGATATTTTTATTGGCTTATCCAAAGGTGATATTGTTTCTCCAAAAATGTTAAAAACAATGGCAAAAGATCCTATTGTTTTTGCTTTGGCAAATCCGAATCCCGAGATTGATTATAAAACAGCTATCGCAACGCGAGAAGATATTATTATGGCAACAGGACGATCGGATAATCCAAACCAAGTAAATAATGTATTGGGATTTCCATTTATATTTAGAGGTGCTTTGGATGTTCGTGCAACTGCAATTAATGAAGAGATGAAAATGGCTGCTGTTCATGCGTTAGCAGAATTAGCTAAAGAAGCTGTTCCTGAGCAAGTAAATATTGTTTACGATCAGGTAAATTTAACTTTTGGAAGAGATTATATTATACCAAAACCATTCGATCCAAGATTAATTTACACGATTCCACCAGCAATTGCAAAAGCAGCAATGGATTCGGGTGTTGCAAAAATGCCAATTACAAATTGGACAAAATACAAGGACGAATTAATGGAGCGTTTAGGGACTGGTAATAAACTAGTGCGTATTTTACATAACCGAGCTAGAAATAAACAAAAGCGAATCATATTTGCCGAAGCCGATCATCTAGATGTATTAAAAGCAGCTCAAATTGTGAGTGATGAAAAAATAGGAATTCCTATTTTGATGGGTGATGCCGAAATTATAAATGAATTAAAAGACGAAATTGGTTTTGATGCAGATGTTGAGATTATAGATCCAAAAACTCCCAAAGAAACTAAGAGGAGACATGAATTTGCAGAAATATTTTGGGCAAAAAGACAACGAAAAGGATTTACATTACTAGATGCTCAAAAAATTATGCGAGAGCGTAATTATTTTTCTGCAATGATGGTAAATGGTGGTTATGCAGATGCCATGATTACAGGTTATTCTCGAAACTATTCAAGTATTGTAAAACCAATGTTTGAACTTATTGGAAAAGAAAAAGGAGTTTCTAGAATTGCTGCGTGTAATATTATGTTGACCAAAAAAGGACCAATATTTTTAGCGGATACAACGATTAATATTAATCCAACAGCTGGCCATTTAGCAAAAATAACACAAATGACAAGTAAATTGGCAAAATTATTTGGCGTAAAACCTAATATTGCAATGTTGTCATTTTCAAATTTTGGATCATCGCCTTCGGCTGAAACAAAAAAGATAGATGAAGCAGTTAAATTTATCCACGATAATTATCCAAATGTAATTGTTGACGGACCAATACAGGCAGATTTTGCTTTTAATCCCGAATTGTTAAAAGAGAAATTTCCATTCTCAAAACTAATCGGTAAAAAAACAAACGTACTTATTTTCCCAAATTTAGATTCCGCAAACATCACTTATAAAATGATGAAAGAATTATATGCCGCAGAATCTATTGGACCAATTATGCTCGGGTTTAAAAAACCAGTACATATTTTACAATTAGGTTCTAGTGTTGATGAAATGGTAAATATGGCTGCAATTGCTATTATTGATGCTCAGGAAAAAGAAAAAATGATGAAATAATATTATAAATATTTTACAATTATTGATCTGTTAAGAAAGTGGTTTGGACACGGTTTATGATGTGTAAATAAAAATTTTATTTATACTATGGAAAGTGATGGAGTAAGTAATAAAAACCCCAAAATCATTAGTTGTATTAAATTAATAAAATGTCAATTCTATTCCGTACATTTGAACCTTATATGCAATTATAAAAAATGATTACACATATTCAAGGAAAATTAGTCGAGAAAACACCAACACATGCAGTGATAGACTGTAATGGCGTAGGTTATTTATTGCACATTTCATTAACTACATTTTCCAAATTACCCGATGCTGAGAATGCAAAACTATACACGCATTTATCTGTTAGAGAAGATGCACATACATTATTTGGTTTTTTTGATAAACTAGAACGCGAAATATTTAGATTATTAATTTCTGTTTCGGGCGTTGGACCGAGTATCGCAAGAACCATGCTTTCTTCTATGACATCAGCACAAATTCAGCAAGCAATTGCTAGCGAAGATATTCCTACAATACAATCGGTTAAAGGGATTGGAGCAAAAACAGCACAGCGAGTTATTATCGATTTAAAAGATAAAATATTAAAAACATATGCAATTGATGAAAATTCTATTGCAGTTTCCAACAATACTATTAAAGAAGAAGCGTTATCTGCTTTGGAAGTCTTAGGTTATACTAGACGTCAAGTAGATAAATTAGTCCAAAAAATTATACAAAACACACCAAATATAAGCCTTGAAGAGTTAATAAAACAAGCTTTAAAAAACGTGTAACATATTAAATGTGATCGCATTAAAAAATTGAAAGAAGAAGTGAAGTATCTATATAAAATCCTATTTGTTGTACTCTTTTTTGCAACTTTACTGGTAAACGCGCAAGATGAGAATCCGGTGGCAACCGATTCTATTCCGCCATTACCATATACTTTAAATCCCGATCGTCAAGGTGGTTTGTTTTTAAACACTACCGATACAGAAGTGATTTATGATGCCGAAACTGGAAAGTATATTTTTCTAGAAAAAATTGGAGATTACTATGTAAAACGTCCAATTTATATGACAGCCGATGAGTATAAAGACTATCGTTTAAAACGCGATATGATAGATTACTACAAACAAAAATCGAGCGCTTTAGACGGAAAGAAAAAAGGAAGTGACGATGCAAAAAAAGATTTATTACCCAAGTATTATGTGAATAGTAAATTTTTTGAATCACTTTTTGGATCCAATGAAGTAGAAATAAATGCCCAAGGAAATATTTTAGTAAAATTTGGAATACTCTATCAAAAACAAGAGAACCCAAGATTATCCGAACGACAACGAAAAAGTACCTCTTTTGATTTTGACCAACAAATTAGCGCAAGTATCAACGCAAAAATAGGAACTCGTTTGGGTGTAAATATTAATTACGATACACAATCTACTTTTGATTTCCAGAATTTAATAAAATTAGAATTCACACCAACCGAAGACGATATAATTCAAAAACTAGAATTGGGTAATGTGAGTATGCCATTACAAAGTTCGTTAATAAAAGGAGCACAAAATTTATTTGGAGCAAAAACAAAATTAAAATTTGGCGCTACAGATATTACAATAGTTGCTGCAAAACAGCAATCACAAACACGTAGTGTAGCTGCGCAAGGAGGCGCAACAGTTCATGAATTTGAATTGAAAGCGAGTGATTATGATAAAGATCGTCATTTTTTCTTAGCACAATATTTTAGAAATAGTTACAATCAGGCATTAGAAAATTTCCCGTTAATTAATAGTGGAATTAATATTACAAGAGTAGAAGTTTGGGTAACCAATAGAAATACACAAACTGAGAATGTGCGTAATATTGTCGCAATTGCTGATTTGGCTGAAGAGGATCAGAATTTTGTAACCAACCCAAGTATTACATATACAGGGCAGAGTTATCCTTCTAATAATTCGAATAGTTTACATAATTTAATCACGACAACTACAGGAGACATTCGTTCGTTTAATACAATTTCAACTGCTTTTAATACGTTTGGTTTATCAGGTTTTAGTCAAGGATCGGATTATTCAGTATTGGAAAATGCTCGGAAACTGACTTTAGGAACCGATTTTTCATTGCAACCACAATTGGGTTATATCTCTTTAAATAGAGTGCTTGGTGAAAGTGAAGTACTGGCTGTTGCTTATGAATATACTCAAAACGGACAAGTATTTACCGTTGGAGAATTATCGGATAACGGAGTGGTAGCACCATCTAATTTGGTGGTAAAATTATTACGTCCAGAAATTATTTCAACAACAACCCATATGTGGGATTTGATGATGAAAAATGTATATGATTTACGTTCTTACCAAATGAATCCAGATGGTTTTAGATTGGAAGTTTTGTATCAAGACAATGCAACGGGTGTTCCATTAAACACACTGCAAAATGCACAAACTGCGGGTATTGGTACAAGTCCGTTATTAAATTTATTAAATATAGATCGCTTAGATGCTGCTAATAATACCGAAGCATCTGGTGATGGTTTCTTTGATTATATAGAAGGTATTACCGTAAATTCACAACGAGGTTTAATCTATTTTCCCGAGGTAGAACCATTTGGTGATTATCTAGATAATCGATTAGATGCTACAGATGATATTTATGTATTTAACGAATTATACGATAGAACACAATCCGACGCTCAAAATAATTTTCAGTCCAAAGATAAATATGTAATAAAAGGATATTATAAATCTGAAGGGCAAAACGGAATTCCACTAGGTGCTTTTAATGTACCAAGAGGTTCTGTTGTAGTAACTACTGGAGGAAGAAATTTAGTTGAAGGAGTAGATTATGTAGTAGATTATAAGATAGGAAATGTACAAATTATCAATCCGTCTTTAATTTCATCAAATGCACCAATACAAGTATCTGTAGAAACAAATAATGCATTTTCTACTCAAAACAGAACTTTTTTGGGAGTTGATGTACAACATACATTTTCAGAAAATTTTGCTATAGGTGCAACCTATTTAAATCTTAATGAAAAACCATTTACACAAAAAGCACAATTTGGATCGGAACCCGTAAATAATTCCATTGCAGGATTTAATCTTAGTTATTCTACCGAAGTACCAAAATTAACAAAATGGGTTAATTATTTACCAAATATAGATACCGATGCGGTTTCTAATTTTTCTATTCGTGCAGAAGCAGCTTATTTATTGCCAAATTCTCCAAAGGGAATAGAATTAAATGGAGAAGCAGCTTCTTATTTAGATGATTTTGAAGCAACTCAAATACCATTAAATATAGATTCGCCAACCAATTGGAAAATGGCAAGTATGCCACAAGAACGAGTAGGAAATGATACGAGTCCGTTTATGTATGCCGATAATATAGAGCCGAGTAATTATAAATATGGTAATAAGCGTGCGCGTTTAGCTTGGTATGCTATTGATCGTTTGTTTTACGGAAGAACTTTAAGACCCGATAGTGTTGATGATAATGAAATTTCAAGAGCAGAAACACGAAGAGTAACTTACGATGAATTATTTCCCGAACAAGATTTAGATATTACACAATCTAATATTATTCAAACATTCGATTTGGCATATTATCCGCAAGAAAGAGGATCGTATAACTTTAATACTGATGTTGATACACAAGGAAGATTTATAACTCCTCAAGAAAATTGGGGTGGAATTATGCGTGCATTGACCACAACAAATTTTCAACAAGCCAATGTAGAATACATTCAATTTTGGATGATGGATCCATTTGAAAATTATTCGATGACCGAGAGTGAAGGAGCGCCAGCAGTAATAAACCCAGCTGATTTTGATGGAGAGTTATATTTTAATCTAGGTAATATTTCAGAAGATATTTTACACGATGATAGAAAAATGTTTGAGAACGGATTACCAGCAGATGGAAATCAAATTGAAACCGTTGGACCAAATCAAAATGTAGATGCGCAAGGGAATTATTCTTCAATACCAATGACTCAAGCCTTATTGAATGCCTTTACAGAAAATGATGATGAGCGAAGAAATCAAGATTTAGGTTTAGATGGAATTACAGATACCAAGGAACTCGATCGTTTTTCTGCTTTTGCAACGCATCCAAATGTGGCTAATTTAAGTAGTGTTCAAAATGATCCAGGATCGGATAATTACGAATATTTTAGAAGTACCAATTTAGATAATATCAACGCATCTATTCTTACACGTTATAAGAATTATAATAAATCTCAAGGAAATTCGCCAACCTTAAATAATTCTACAGAGAATTATCCAACATCGGCAACACAATTTCCCGATACAGAGGATTTAAATAAAGATCAAACAATGTCTACTGCAGAGGCATATTTTCAATATAAAATACCTGTCAATAATTCAGGTGCATTTACAGTAGGAACAAATAATATAATCGACTCTAAAGTTACTACGAGAACATTGCCAAACGGTGACGAACAAACGTCTACTTGGTATCAATATCGTATTCCAATACAATCTATCGATTTTAGTGATACACATCAAGCAGTTGGAGGAATTACTAGTTTTAATTCTATCCGATTTATGAGAATGTTTGTGACCAAATTTAAAATTCCTGTAGTGTTAAGATTTGGAAAGTTAGAATTGGTAAGAGGAAATTGGAGAAGATATACCAAAATTTTAAAAGAACCGATACCTGCCAATCCAGATTTAACCTTAGCTCAAAATCAGAATTTTGAAGTAGGTGTTGTAAATTTATTTGAGAATGCGAATCCAAGTTTGCCAACAGATATTCCTTATGTGATGCCTCCAGGAGTTACACAAGAGCGATTGCGAGGAACAACATCTATTCAGCGACAAAATGAGCAATCAATTTCTATAAAAGTAACAAATTTAAAACCAGGAGCAACAAGAGCAGTATTTAAAAATACCAGTTTTGATATGCGTATGTTTAAAAAGTTTAAACTTTTTGTTCATGCAGAAAAAGTACCAGGATCACCTATCGATTTACAAGATGGTAATATTTCCGCAATTGTACGTTTAGGAAGTGATATTATAGATAATTATTATCAGATAGAAATTCCGCTTAATATTACAGAAGCTGGTGCAACATCTGCCGAAGAGATTTGGAAAAATGATATTGAAGCAGCCTTAGAAGATTTTGGGAAATTACGAATAGAACGATTTAGAAATGGAGCCTTACCAAATGTTTTATATCCTGTTAATGATCCATTAATACATGGATTTAAATTATTTGTAAAAGGAAATCCAACCTTATCCAAAGTAAAAACAATGATGCTTGGAGTTAAAAACACAAGTGATCAAGTGCAAGCTGTAGAAGCATGGTTTAATGAAATGCGTGTTGTAGATTTTGATAATGAAGGTGGTTGGGCTGCTGTTGCTAATATCAATACCAACTTAGCCGATTTTGCAGATATAGCGGCATCGGGTAGAGCATCGTCAAAAGGATTTGGGTCGTTAGATCAACGTGTTGGAGAACGAAGTCAAGATGATATTAAACAATATGATTTGGTATCTAATATTAATTTAGGACAATTATTACCAAAAAAATTAGGATTAAAGTTACCGTTGAATTTAAGTTTATCGGAAGAGTTTAAAGAACCAAAATACGATCCTCAATACCAAGATGTACTTTTTAGTGAAACAACTACTGCAGATAGTCCAAATAGAGATAGTGCTACAGATTATACTAAAAGAAGAAGTATAAGTTTAATAAATGTTCGTAAAGAAAGAACCAATCAGAAAAGAAAAAAGCGAGTTTATGATGTAGAGAATTTATCAGTTTCTTTTGCGTATAATGATATGTTCCATAAAGATTATAATGTAGAAAGATATGTAGATCAAAGTGTACGCGCAGGAGCAAGTTATAATTTTGGTTTTAAACCTAAAAGCATTGAACCACTTAAAAATGTAAAATTCTTAAAAAGTAAACATTTAAAACTTATAAAAGATTTTAATTTTAATCCGTTACCAACTTCTTTTTCGGTAAACTCTAATATTATTAGAGGTTATAATGAGCAATTATCGCGACCTTTAATAGCTAATTTTTTACCAGATTTGCCTGTTTTAGAAAGAAGACAATATGCATTTGATTGGGATTATAGCGTTGCTTTTGATTTAACCAAAGCAATTAATTTAAACTTTAGAGCAGCTAATTCTTATATAAATGATGCTTTTGAAAGAGATGGTAATAACAAGATAATTAATGGTAGAATTTTTGATAAATTCTTCAATATGGGAAGAGCAGATCATTATCATCAAAAGTTAGATGCTACTTATAAATTACCATTCAATAAAATACCAGTTTTAAATTTCATTACAGGAAACTATACTTACACAGCCGATTTTGATTGGCAGTCGATTTCTAAAGAGCAAGCTGATTTGGTAGGAAATACGATTCAGAATGCAAATACTCATGTATTTAATGCAGATTTAAACATGAATAGTTTTTATAAAAAGCTAGGTGTAAATAAAATATTTGTTAAGAAAAGGCGAAAAGCGAAATCTAAGAAAAATAAAAAGTCTAAAAAAGGAGATAAGACTAAAGGAAAAAAAGGTGATAAATCGGACATTAAAGAAACTATTGAAGATAAAAAATCTAAAAAGAGTAAAAAAGAATCCAAATTGGCTAATTCATCAAAGAATACTATCAATAGAAAGAATAGAAATTTTGCTGGCAGAAGGTTAAATAGAAAAAAACTACCATTTGGTAAAAAGTTAATACTTGGTGCAGTTGATGTGATCACTTCGATTAAAAAAGTGCGTATTTCTTATACCGAAAATAACGGAACATTATTACCAGGTTATTCACACGATGTTGGATTTATTGGGAGAGATACTTATACAGGCGGAATAGCACCAACGTTAGGTTTTGTGTTTGGAGGACAAGATAATAGCATCTTAGATACGGCGCTAAATAGTGATTGGTTGGTTTCTAGAGGCGGAACAGATTTAACCTTGTATCCGTATTATAATAAAACATTTAGTAAAAAACATTTTAATAAACTAGATTTAAATATTGATGTAAAACCATTTAAGAATTTTACGATAGATGTGTTGGCAAATCGTACTTTTACAAGAGATATATCACAACAAATTGATGTAATTGATGATGGAATTAATACGCCATATTTAATAGATTCTCCTACTAATGAAATAGGAAATTTTGCGATTAGTCATTATATGTTGGGAACTTCGTTTAAAGATAGTGATCAATTATTTAATGATTTTATAAGTAATAGGGATATTATTGCTAATCGTTTGGCAGCTCAAGCAGGGCAAACAAATACTACAGGGTTTGGTGTGAATAATCAAAGTGTTTTATTACCCGCTTTTATTGCAACTTATTCTGGTGAAAATTTAAATAAAACAAAA
>Ga0256844_10000310_pt1 | contig 18797 bp, 21 predicted proteins | sample MusselsmetaG_FD_189100 | JGI IMG/M metagenome (GOLD analysis project Ga0256844, IMG submission 189100) | Mussel associated microbial communities from hydrothermal vent at the East Pacific Rise, Pacific Ocean - Mussels | ecosystem: Host-associated > Mollusca > Shell > Unclassified ... | reverse complement strand
TAGAATACCTTCATTAAGGGCATTCTTATTAGGTGTGAAGAACGTATGTCGCTCCATAACTATATCATTAGCCGTAGTTACTGGTGTACCGTTAAATAAGAACACATCACTTGGTCTTAGGTTTAACTTACCAGTAGTATATAGCGCTAACGGTAAGTTATCTTTTGCTCTATAACACTGGCTTACTGGACAGATTATTAAGCCATCCTCGTTAACTAAATAAACCTCTGACGTGAGGAAGGGTGCTACTATGTTATGGAACTCTGAAAGTTCTATTTGTAAGTCCATATTAAACCTTTACAGCTGTTATTATTACACCATGCATACGAGCAAGTGCTTCTAGTTCTAACTTAACTGCATTACTAACACTTGCCAGGGTAACATTATAGGCTATTGTGTCTGATAGTGTAGACATATCTAGCCACTCAGTTGCTACAGCCATGGATGCCCCATTAACATCAATTAACCAGTAAGTTAAGTCTCGATAATCTGCTGATGAACCACAAACCTCAGCTAGTGCTACAGCCATGGATTTAACATCAGTATATTTAATAGCCATCTTGGGAACAACATCCTCGGCTAGTTTCTCAAAGCTGATATATTCACTACCTAATAAAGATAGTTGTATACCAACCTCTGGTTGTTTGCTTTTTACTTTCATCATATGTTATCCTTTGTATAGAGAAAATGTTATGTCGATAGGTGTTACCTCCTCTACGAAGAAGTTACCTTTATATAGTCCGTTAACGTACGAGACTTGAATACAGGCGTTAAATAACCTCATCATAATACCAATGTATGCCTGGTAATTAATCTTGCTGTAATCTACCTTCTCTAAATTAAAGAGCTGTATAAAAACTTCAATAGGTTGTATAGGAGCATTGTGGACTATTACTTTTTTAGCTTCGTTAAACATGTTATCTAATAGGAAAGCCATGTCTAAATCATAAGTGTGTGTTAAGTCTCTATGACCTAACCTTAACATCTCCATGACTTCTGCCATAGAATCTAACATCTCGAAGCTAGATTTGTACAACAGCTGCATTGCTAAGTTCCTTTCGTGCGAACAGTGTTAGCTTAACAAACGTTGAACCTGTGTCTTCTTCATAGCTGTGTACTAGAAAGAAACTAGAAACTTTATCATCGTGTTCTATACCATCTACATAACTCCAACTCTCTCTAGGAATGTTAAAGTCATGTAGGTATGTCTCTACAGGTGTGATGACGCTAGTTAGTAGTTTAGTGTCGTCTAGGTCTATATCGTAAACGTCTAAGAACTCTACTATCTCTGCTATACTAACACCATACATCACCATGCTTATAAAATCACAGACTAAATCTTCTATGCTCTCTGTTCTACTTTTAAAATAAGACGCTATAAGACTTATGACCTCGTCGTCGAGTACATACTCTATATTATCAAATCTCTCATCTTTTTCTAATGCTTCGTTTATTAAAGTATTAACCTGTGGTGCATCCATATGTGGTCCTTCATTATAAATATTTATCAACCAAGGAGAGCAACGCTCTCCGTGATTTGATTAGAATTGAATTCCAGTGCCACCTTTTGTACCTAGGTCGTTATTCTTTACCTTAGCGTTCTTATAATCAATAAGTCTTAAACGACTATCTTTCAGAAAAGATCCTAGGGTTGTTGTATTAGTGCTTAGGATGAAATCCTCACCGTCTACACCTTTACGATAGTAACCAGTTTTCTTAGAATCACCGTGTAGAGGTTTTTCACTACCAATCTCTTTCAAGACTGCACGAGACGCTGTTACATCTGCTGCTGTACCTGTTGATAAATTATAAGATAATAAACCTTTAGGAATAGTTTCGATAGTGGTGTATCTTGACTGCTCTATAAAGTTATCAACGTCTACACTATCAATCTCTAATAACTGACCAGAACATAAGATAGTTAAAGCATTAAGATAATCTATAATCACCTTATCAGCTGTTGCTCTTACAGAGTTGTTAACTATTTTAACGTTGATAGTTTTACCAGCGTCTCTGACAACGTTGTCTAGTGATTCAATAACGTTGATAGCATTAGTTGTTTCTAGAATATTATCCTGTTTACTTACAGCTAATACTGAAACTGGAACACCTCGCTCCATTAAAGCCATCACTGCTGCTAGCATGACTGTTCCACCACTACCTCCACTAGTATCACAAATAATTACCACTCTGGATGTGTTAAGATTGTACATAATACTTCTGGTTGGACCTACGGCAGCTTGTGTATTTAAACGCTCGCCACCTGCGCCATCTAAACCTGTTTCTATCTTATAGAAAGGAATATCAACACCCTTCTGCTTGAAGTCATTACTAGTATCTAATACAATAGGTTTGATGAGAGCCTTACCCTCTTCTTCCTTATGTGTACTCATGAACTTCGTTAACAGGTTTGCACCTGCACCACTTACACCGATAATTGTTAATGCTGATTTTTGCATTGTTTGCCTTTATGTTTAATTTGTCTATCATCTATATAATATAAAAGTTTAAAGAGAGCGAACGCCCTCCTTAACATTCTTCAAAACCCAATACTTCATCAGGTGTTTTAATTGCCTCACTGGTTACAATGATTTCCTCATTAACTAATGTGAAGTATGTTAACTTATCAGGATTCATATGCATAACCTCTACTATCTTCTTGTGTCTGGTTTTAGCTTTTAAGAACGGTAAGTCAGCATAGCTAAATGCGAAGTCTGTATCGTCTAGAAACTCATTAATCTCGGCTAGTGTGGACATAGCTTAAACCTCTAAATTATAAACGATTAGATCACCAATACCGTCGACAGGTGTTAAATCTCTTAGTATTTTACTACTTAATAATCTATCAACGCCTCTAACCTCGACTACTACTGCTGTAATCTTATTATCGATGTAACTAACCTGCTTAACTGTTTTAGTATCAATGTCTATACCCTCTAAAAACTCACCTATCGCTCTATCCATAATACTGTTTCTCTTTACTAGTCTCATACATCTTCCTTTAAATTCATTCTTTTTACTAATAATCTGGCCTCTACTTCACCTCTATTATACTCTCTGTTAATAGAGAAGTTAATAGTCACCATCTTATCTTTATAGCTACCGAGCTTACCATCATTACCATTGATGCTAAAGCCTTTTATTACCTCACCGTGACTTGTTACAAATTCTAATACTGCATGTATCTTACCTACACCAACAGGGAAGGCTTTAGTACATTTAAGATTTATTAAGAAAGTTGGTCTAGCGTAATAGTTACCATACGGTCCAGCTTCATCAACCTCATCAACAGTTTTTAAAGTAAGTTTAGTCTCATCTAACCATCCGTCAACTTTTATTTTATTATCACCAGTAATCTGTTTAGAACAATGTTCGTCAAAGACGCGCATGAATTGATAAAGTTTATCTGGTTTTATCTCTACACCACAAGCAGCTTCATGACCACCAGCAAAGACGACGTAGTCAGTTTCTTTCTGTATTGCATGTAGTATACCTAGAAGGTTTAATCCTGGTATCATTCCTCTACCACTACCCTTAAACCTACCATCTCTATCTATACCGAAGACGATACAGGGTACGTTATACTTCTCTCCTAACATCCCTGATAATACACCGTTTACACCATTACTACCTCTAGCTTCGGCTACGCATACTAAAGAGTTCTTAAACCGTTTAGTATGCATCTTAGCTTGATGTCCTATATCCTCCATAATCTCTGCTTGGAACTTTTTACGTTCTTGATTATTAGCCATTAACGTTTTCTTAAAATAGTTACTGACGTTACCTGCACTTCTGAAATGATATAGTGCTAAAACATCATTACTTCTATTAAGTCTACCTGAGGCATTAAAGATACTACCAACATACATACCAAAATCATCTTCTGTATAAGACGTATGTTTATTTAACGCATCTGTTATGCCTTGGTAAATGTGATGTTCATTCTTATTAAACTCTTCTAGACCACGTTTAGCTAAAACTCTATTAATAGGTTTAGACATATCCATGGCATCTGTTATAGTTGTAACGCCAACAAAACCTTGCAGGTATTTTAAACTACCACCTTTAAGAGGATAGTTATTCTCTTTACAAACCTCTAAGAGATGCTCTAAGAAGAAATAAAAAATACCACATCCAGACACATACTTAGAGAATGTACATCCTTCTTGTTGGTTGTTAACAACGATAGCTGCATTACTAGGAGGACCTTCATTAAGCTCATGGTGGTCTGTAACAATAGTTTCTATTCCCATTTCTTTTAGTTTACCATAACTAATATTATCAGCAGGACTACTACCTTGATCTGCTGTAACTACAAGCTTAACGTCACCTATCTCTTTTATCCTAGCTATGTTATAATCATTAACACCTCTTGGATACATACGTTCATTACTTATAGCTACAAAGTTAGCGTAGTTAAAAACTTCTGTAAAGGCTAATGTACCTACACCTGCAGCTGAAACACCATCTTGGTCTAAGTCGTATAGAAAGACTATTTTATCTCCACGCATCATATAGTCATAACACATAACTGCTGCTCTTCTAGCATTCTTCAACTTAGAGATATCTACCTCTTTATCATAACTGCCATGTACTAAATTGAAACCATCATCATAGACTGGTAGTCTATTGGCCATACACATCGCAGCAGTTGCTGAGATTTTAAAATCTTTCTGATATCTATTAGCTGTTTCTTTATTAGTTTCTATTATCTCATACACATCTTAACCTTTCTCTCTTTTTATCTTTATCATAAGATAAGTTAGCAAATAAAAAACAACCAACAGAACTAAAGAGCTCTGAAGGTTTATTGACTATCTAATAGCGATTGCGTAAGCTTTGTAGATTTCCTCTACGGCTACAAGGTCGAAACCTTTCTTAAGACATTGGACGCCGAGGTTAATCTCGACATCAGTGTTTGTATCTTGAGTAGGGAAATCACCTGTAACGTTGACGTCGTCACGTTTAATTAACGCACATGCCACATAAGCCCAACCCATTCTAATAATGTCGCTGGGCTTATAATCATCACCCATGACTTCGGCTAATTCAACAGCAGTTACTGTTAATGGAGTACTAATGATAATAGATGCTAATAGAGTAGCTGGGTTATTAACACCAGATTCTAGCTTTACTAAGTCGTCGTTAATAGTGGTAGTCGCTAGTGATTTATTAAGTGCGTCGTGTTTTAAGATAATTGCTCTTAAAGCATTAATTGTAACTGTTGTTTCTGTTCTCATGTTGGAACCTTTATATTTTGATTTGTCTTTCACCTACATAATATAGTAATAGAAGGAGATGGATTGCCTCTTCTAGGTGTAGTCTAGTTGAGTCAATATGTCTATTCATTATATTAGATATGAGTGTTTTAGAAAGACAGCGTTTTAGCAGGCCGAAGCCTGCTAAAAATACAAAGGAGTTCATGACAATCAACACATTGTCCACTTGGGGAAGTACATGATAGTACTCACAACACTCACCAAGCTTGAGTTAAAATCCCCATCTAGATAAGTATGGTTAACTACACTAGTACTAGCCTTTTGGTTATAGGTTAGTAAACTTTAAAGTAATGGTTCATTAAAGACTCTTGTCGACTATCATTCTACCTTCAGCTAATCTAGAAACCTCAGCGTTAACTGCTGTCTCACTACCTCTATCATCTCTATATAAGATAACAACATTCTTCTCAAACACTTCTATAAGTGCCACACTCTTTGTTTCTATATCTCCACGCACTATTAATGTCTGCATTTTTTAATCCTAATTTGTAATCTTCAACTATATGGTGTTAAGATAAAAAATAAAAGATAGAGTGACTGCAATTAAGCAGTCACCATAATCTCAGAAGTGTTTAGATTACCTTTTTTGATAAGTGTTTATAAAGGATAATCATGACACCGTATGAAACTAAAGAAGTAGAAGTTGACTTAGAGTTAAAACGTTTTGATAAGCGTAGCTTTAAGACTAGAAAGATTAAAGATGATAATAGTTTTACTAAACTTATGTCTAAACATTTTAGGTACATGACGTTCGATAAGAACTCAGCAAAAGCCATCACTGCTTTCCGTAGAAGGATAATGAATAGACATATTGAGTTCCTTTCTAATAAGTACATGGGAGTTACTGAGTTTAAAATAGTTAACGATGATTGGGATTCACTTTTCCTAGATGTGTTCATGGTAGAAAGAGAAGTGTTACAGAAAGAACTTTACACACTAGAAGATATATTCCCTGAGCGTAAGGTTACCTCTAACGTACTTAACCTATCTTTCTCTTATTTACTACATAGGTTTGTTACCTCTAAGCTTAGTGATTCTGATAAGGAAGCTGTTGTACACGAAATAGGTTTAATCTATGGTTACCGTTTCATGTCCTCAGCCATTACAGAAAGATTCAAACGACCACTTCCTATCAATATAGCTAAAGCAACTGTAGAAGCTCTTAGTTATAAGTTTATTATTAAAAAGATGAATAACTGGCAAGAGTATTTTGATTACCGTGCAGATGATTTAAAACTAGATGGTTTACATAAAGATAGAATGACTACTATGGATGCTCTAGAAGCAGGTAGGGTTGCTATCTATATTAACACTGCTTATAGATCTACTTTCAATCGTTACTACAATATCATTAAGATGGTCATGGCTAATAATGAAGCTGTTAACAGTAGTACTCTAACAGGTTTAGACCCTGACGGTGAAGAGGTTATTAAAGTAGTTACAGATAGACCCGATAGATATATTAACTATATACTTGATATCGCTAGTGATGCTAATACGTTTATTAAGAGAGATCTTATGGATATAGTTTTAAGTATGATGGATACTGTTTCTGATAAGAACCTTTTAAGAACTCTTAGCTATGTTAGTGATAGTGCTCTTACAGATAAAGCTATGCAAGCTAAGTTAGGTGTGATACTAGAGGTTAATATAGAATACCTTAATAGTAGAGGTAGTGGTATAGCAAACGGTGGTCTAGGTACTGTTATGGAAATGGTTAAAGGACTATGGATAACTTCTTCTGTTAAGGATAATAGAGTTAGAACAATAAAAAGAGAACTACTAGCTGAACTAACAGCAGCTTTAGGTATACGTAAAGAAAGAACTATTAGTAGTGCTATCATTGCTTTAGTTTTATATGTTACATTAAGAAGTATAATAAGAAAATAAACAGAGAGGGCATTAGCTCTCTTTTCTTATGCTGATACTACGTTGAGGTGTTTACTATAGTATAGGAATGGAGTTATCTAAATAACAGTATTTCCTTTTATCCATATAGTCAAGTCTTGTCGCTCCGCTCCTCTTTTAGCTACTATATGATAGTGTAAAGGTTCGCTCCTCGCTCACTTTCCCCTCTTCTCATTATTAGATCTTCCTACTTCAAACCCTAGAAAACGTCTAGGTCGTGGAATCGTATAAAAGAGAGTTTTAGGTACTCTTCTAATTAGAATAATAAAAATAAAATATTAAACCATAATCATATGGAGTGTATTTAATTCACCAAACGCTATAGAATGATGACTAATATGAAGGAAAATTATGACAACGACGTATATGATAAATAGTAGGAACGATTACTCTTACTTTAATAAGAATGTAGCTAAGATAGTTACGTCTAATAATATAGTATCCGTAGACCCAGTAGACTTAAAGGAAAAGCTACAAGACTACACAGGCTTAGTTTTAATAGAGAAAAAGAAGACCAAGAACGTTATGATAGAACACTACCATAATAATCAAGGTGAGAGTATTAGTAATTACTTACCATACGAGTATGTAAAAGTTAAGCTATGCGATATGGTAAAGGGTGAGTGTGTTAGAACACATTTCAAATATAAAGGTTTACAGAAAGGCAGTTACGTAAAAATCTAACAAATCTAACATTCCATGTATATATACGTATATGATATAGAAGTGTAGAAATATAAGTAACAGAAAGGAGGTACTAACATTTATGAATCAATAGGCAACACAGCTAGACGCGAGGGCGTTTCAACCCAGACTATTCGACGGTGGATAGAGGAGGGTAAATACGAGACTATACGCACCAGTGGCGGTCATCGTCGTATAAAAACTAAAATAGAAAGGAGAGTTCTTTATGGTAGAATCAGTAGTAAAAAACAAATCACTAGTATCCAAACGCAGAAAGCTCTCCTTAGAGCAAAACATCCAACCGTTGAGTTTATCTACGACGTTGGCTCAGGATTTAACTTCAATAGGAAAAACCTCAATAGGCTTTTACAATCAGCAATGTCTGGAACTAGTATCGAGGTTATTTGTACCACACAAGACCGTATCGCTAGAACGGGATTTGCCATCATCGAGAAAGTATTCAAATCACAAGGTGGTAGAATCACCACTATTGATGAGTCAACACTTAGTTCCGATAACTTCCCAGTCGACGACCTCATTGGATTTATCACCTCTTATATCAACTCCTACCACGGTAAAAGAAGTAAAAGAAGAAATAGTAACTACACGCATGATGGAGATAGAACCTGTACGTCCTAAGCGTTGGTTTAGACTTTTAACTATTTCTAGAAGAGCGTATAATCTATCAGTAGCTAGTTTTAACGAACATGGTTTTGAACTAGGTAAGGTTAAACATGAAGTGCATGGTAAAGTTGCTGAAGAGGTAGATGTTAATGGTCTTTATGAATTAGTTAATGAAGCTTTCAGAGACACTACTAAAGCGTTTAGTAAACTACTTAGTGAGTCTAAGAAAGACGGTAAAAGAAGAAGTTTATCTTTTAGAAGTAGAAAGAGTCCTAAACAAAGTTTTAAGGTGAATAGAATGGGTCTACAAGGACCTTTGCCAAGACTAATGGCTAAGAGTGATACAGCTACACATAGTGCACATACTACATCTTTCAGATTTAAAGAACGTAAACAAGCTATAAGGTGGTATAAGAACCATCATAACAGAAAACCCACAGAGAAGGAAATCAATGAGTTTTATTTAAAAGATAACGTTAACGAAAGAGGTAACCAGAGAACAGGTGTAGTAACCTTTGAGAACGGTAGATGGTATATATCAGTCTATAAGATAAGGAAGACAAAGGCGAAAACCAAGCCTACTACTTTCATATCTTTAGACCCTGGTACTAAACCGTTCTTAAGTGGTTACGATGGTCGTAAGGCTATACGTATAGGTAAAGACTTACATAAGAGATTACTCTCTATAGATAAGAAAATTGATAAAGTAGTAAGTCGTAGGACTATCTCTCTAAATGCTATTAAGCAAGCTCAAGGTGAAGAGAGTCAACTACTATACAATATGGAACGCTATTGGAAAAGAAAGTTAGATAAACTACGTCATAGACGTAGAAGTATCTTAGTACACTTCCATTGGAAGGTAGCATCGTGGTTAACGACACACTATGATGTCATTCTCTTACCTAAACTAGAAACCCAGCGTATCGTTACAGGTACGAAGAGAAAGGCTTTAAATAGAAACATAGTAAGTCTTAATCATTATGAGTTTCTTAGTAAGATAACTTATCTCTCGGAGGTTAATGGGTGTTATTTACTACATCCTGATGAATCGCATACTAGTAAGACTTTGTGTCTTAATGGGTATTATAACACAGAACTAGGGTCTAGTAAGACCTTTAAGTATCAAGATATAGAAATAGATAGAGATGTAAACGCTTCTATTAATATTCTATTAAAAGCTTTAATAGCAACACCTGTAACTTCGATAGGTGTGTAAAATTAAAATCATAACGCATGTCTTATTGTTAGATATGTTAGATTTTTAACGAAGAGTTACGTAGACTATATTAAAGCAGGTATGAATGCTCTATTAGATAATAAAAAAGCAACAGAGTTTGATAAACTACTGGCCTCATCGTTTAAGTGTTTTATTAAAGGTGAAGAATCGGTTGTGAAACTAGGACGCTATAACGGAATAGGTATACATACGTTAAAACTAGACGTTCGTGGATGGGATTGCAGTTCATATTTTCCATGGAGTGATAATAACACTACATTGACACTACCTGCTAGAACAATTACAATACATGTAAAGGATTAAGTTATGAGATTTAAAAGAGGTAAAGAATACCGAAAGGGTACTAAGAGACTAGTGAAACGTTTCGCTTTTATACCAATGGAGGTTGAGCACAAAGAGATAGAGTTTGTATGGTTAGAATGCTATTATAGTGTAGAAACATACACTGAGACGCTAGGGTGGCTCAGTCTTAATAGTAACTATACCATAGATACATCATTGGACGTCTTATATTTAGAACATCAACCCAGTGGTGAAGACCTCTGTAGTAATTGGAGTTGTCACCATCAGTTTAACAAGTAATAAAAAACATGAGAGGGCGTGAGCCCTCTTGTTAGTGTTATTACCCCAATCCATGCGATGTTTACCAACGAACTTCTCGCCAACAATGAATCTATCCTCATCCTTCGTTCTTAACGATTTATTGTCTAAACCTAATTTATTAAGAACGGTCGTTTAGCTTTAGTGAACTTAAAAGGAGTTAAAATGGCAATTTTATTTTATAAAGATTGGGGTAAATACCCCAATGCTATAATAGACTACAAGACCTCTAATAGAAGCTTTTTAGAAATATCTGAAATCTATAAGAGAATGGGAAAGAAGAATCACGCCTTCCCGTTAGCGCTACACGATAAAGCTTTGCAAGGTGTTGATCCTTACGATTACACTAAGTTAACAGAGGAACTAATAGGGAGAATTATCCAAGAGATAAAAGTAAATCCTTGGTATTTCTTCAGAGAGATAGCTAGAGCACCTTCTCCTGCTGGTCCTGTACCAATACGCTTCAAAGCTAACAGGGGTAACATAGCCATCTATTGGAACTTCTTCAATCACATTACACCGTACGCTGTCTTCATTAGACAGACTGGTAAGTCGTTCTCTATTGGTATGCTAATAGAAGGGTTATTGAAATTCTGGTGTGCTAATACAGATATAAACATGCTAACAAAAGATGATCAACTTCGTGCCAATACGGTGGAGTTAATAAAAGGCTTCATGGATGAACTACCCTTCTATCTTAAGATGTCTAGTAAGACAGATAAAAGAAACAATCAAGCAATCACTGTTGACTTAATGGGTAATAAGTTAACAACACACGTTGCACAAAGCTCCGAGAAAGCAGCTAGAAATACAGGTAGGGGTTTAACAACACCTATTATATATATAGATGAGTACGCTTATGTTAAAAACATTGCATATTCATCACCTGCCTTACTAGCAGCTGGTGGTACCGAACTTTACGCTGTTGCGTAATAGTTCGTCAGGTGCCTTCTATACAAGCGATTGTATAGTAAACGATTCCTAATTGCGGGAACTTCTGATAAAAGATTTTAGTACTACCTTATAGTGGAAACACATATATAAGAACTTACACCAGTAATGGAAGTTGTAAGAAAAGTAAAAACCTAAAATCCTGGGAGAACCGACGCAACGAAGTACCTTAAACGACGAAAGTCATCTACTAAGTAGAGCGTATGTGTTCAACGACTAACCGCTAACCACGGTGTACATCTCAAGTGAGGTGGAAACGGAATCATCTTACATTTGTAAGATTAAGATATAGTCTCAACATTCATCGTAATGGTGAAGCAGTGTATTAAGTTACACGGGTGATGAGGTAACGCTCATTGCTGAAGATTTTGGCAGCTAGAGATGCAGCTAAAGAAAATGGTTATCCTTATGGTACTATTCTAACTACAACAGCAGGTAGACAGAATACACCTGAAGGTGCTTTTGCTTTTGATACATATAACAAAGGACTTAGATGGGATGAAGCTTACTTCGATCTAGAAACTCTTGAAGATTATGTAGAACTATTAAAGAAGAACTCTAAAAACAGTATCAGTATTATTGACCTTAGTCATAGACAGTTAGGGTATACTGATGAATGGTTAAGAGATAAACTTATAGAATCAGGTGCTACTGGATTAGATGCTGAGGCTGATTATCTTAACCGTTGGGTTAAAGGTACCGATGCGTCTCCAATCACACCTGAGCTTTTAGAAATGATGAACGATAGTGTTATGACGCCAACTTATACAGAAATAGGTAATCAAGGTTACGTACTCAGATGGTATAAAACAGAAGCATGGATTAACGCTAATAAAGATAAAGAGTTAATAGTCGGTCTAGATACTTCTGATGCGGTTGGTAAAGATGGTATTGGTTTAACTATAGTAGATGTTAGAACAGGTGAAACTTTAGCAGCCGGTGGATATAATGAAACTAACGTTATAAGCTTCTCTAACTGGTTGGTGGACTTACTACTTAAGTATCCTAAACTAACGCTCATAATCGAACGTCGAAGTACTGGTACAGCAATCCTTGATAACATGATGTTAATGTTAGAGGCTAGAGGTGTAGATCCGTTTAAAAGAATCTTTAACTGGGTTGTTAACAACGCTGGTCACTCAGAAAGAGATAAGAAGAAATTCGATGAGATTAATACTCGTAGTAGTCAGTCTTCTTTCTTAACAGAGAAGAACAGGAAGTCATTTGGTTTTGCTACAAGTGGTACAGGTGTAACTTCTAGAACAGGTCTTTATGGTAACACTTTACAGAATGCTGTTAAATACACAGGTGGTAACTCTAGAGATAAACAACTAGTAACACAGCTCTCTAACTTAACGGTTAGAAACGGTAGAATAGATCACGCTATAGGTGGACACGATGACCTTGTTATTGCTTGGTTGCTTTGTCACTGGTTCTTAACCACTGCTGGTAATAGAGAGCACTATGGTATAGAAGACGGTAGAACACTTACACAGTTAGTTGTTAATAATAGCTTAACTACAAGTAATCTTAAAGCTAAAGAGAAAGCTGATCTAAGTAGAAAGTTTAAAGAAGATTTAGACAATGTATTAGCGGCTTTAAAAACAGCAAAGATGTACCCCACTATTAATAAGTTAACCATCAAAGCTAAGCTACTTAATGCTAAATTAGAAAAGATGGATGGTGGTAGTCTAGATTTAGAAACAGTTCTAGATAACCTAAAGAGAGACAGGTCTAAAGACGTTAACAAAGCTAGATACTTTGATAGACGTAGACGAACAAGATAAAGGAGAGGCTCACGCCTCTCCTTAATTAAATTACTTCTTGATATCACGAACAAGGCCATTAACAATAGTGGTCATGTTATCTAACTCTAAACGCTTATGATTATCTAGTACAATACTACCAACCTTAGAACGTCTAAATGCTCTGTTATTAGCAGCGATGTATAAAATAGCTGTAAGTGTTGGCATGTGCTCAAACGCTAGTATAGTTAACTGGTCTGAGTTAGCTCCAAAGAAACTGTTTCTCAAACTAGCAACAATTAAAGACTCGTCTAAAGCAGCTACTTTCCTACTTCTAAAGACGTTAATGATATTTTCAGATAACTCTTTCAGTGTTGTTGGTGCTTTATACTTTAACTTCTTAAACACATCTTCAGCAGAATCTCTATCTGTATAAAGAGTTGTCTTGTCCATTAGGTTAATATAAATAGCATCTGATTCTATACCGTACTTAGCTAAGAGGTAGTTAGACACTATTAGATTAAGAGTAGTTCTTTCAGCCATGTCTAAATGTAAACTAGTAGCAATACTATTAGTTAACCAGATACCACCTAGTTCAACAGTATACCCTCTTAGTCTAGCCATAACACCTCTAATCTCTTCTGCCTCTATAGTTAAAGCAGTGATAGCTTCATAAATACTAAAACTAGTAGCATCTTTAATCTTAGACTTTAACTCATCGTCAACACTGGCGCTAACAAACATTCTAGCATCAATAACTAGGTATGTATTTTTACCAATAGTGATTTTAGCAGGAATAGGCAGAGAAGGTAGTTCTTGCTCTTCTAGAGTTTTACCTGTAATGAAGATAGGTTTAATCTCATCACCTCTTTTATACTCGTAGTTTAGGTTATCATTAAGTGTAATGTAAGTAACCAATTGTTCTTTAACGACGTTGTTAACATATCTTTTATATATCGCTGAAGTAATAATGTTATGCATAGGGATTCCTTAGTTTAGTTTCAATAAACCTAGCACTTTATTTTTCTTTACCAAGTGTTTTATGAACAAGGAGATTTTATGGCAAGGTTATCTATAGATGAAGTTTTAGAACTTGGTGTAGAGACTGGTTATAATGCAGTTACATGGGAAGTTGCTAGAGTTGTTGAAGATGAAAAAGACTTCAGTAATCTAGTAGGTACTTCTATTAAAGATAAAGTTAACCTAACAGAATGGAAAACACCTTTACTATATGACGGTGTTTACTATGACGGTAGCTTTCCTGTAAAGGCTAGAGCTAGACTACACTACGGCGACAAAGATTCACCATGGTATGTTTTTAAAAACATATGCGAAGTTAAAATGATTAAGGATGAACATGATTAAAGATATAGATTTAAGTATAACACCCCCTGTTATACCAGCAGGCGAAACTTACGCTCACGCGTTTACTAGATGGAAAGTGTCTTGGGACGCTGAACAAACAAATCTGATAGAACCAGTTATGGACGATACTATTAACCTAGTAGCTAAACCATTGTCTGTAGAGATGGATGATAAAGAAGTCTTCTACGTTAGTGTTAATGTATACTATGATAATAATACTGAAGAGGGTTGGTCTAACGTTATTGCTATCGGTAAAGATAGTAAAGGATTTAAGTTCTCTAACACATTGATTAGAACACCTAATCTTACAATAGAGGAAGCAGTTACTGATATTGATAACAGCGTTAACTTTACTGTTAAGAACGATGGTTTAGTTTTATACTCAGGTAGTGGTGAATTAGAATCAGTTAGCTGGTACGTTGCTGATACCGCCGGTAACATTATCTGGAAAAGGGAGAAGGACACCTTTAACCTTACTAGTATTAAAATACCCACTAGTATCCTACATGAGAAACAGGCATACATGGTTAAATGTCAATACAATCTAAACACTAATGCTAAATCTAATTATGGTAAGAAAGCTGTAGCTTCTGATGTTATATCGTTAAACAGTAGCGTTATCTTAACCAAATACCTTTATGTCGATATTGATTTAAATAAGATAAACGTTAAGGTAAGTAGAGCTAACTTCAAAAACTTTAGCTGGGAAGTACTTAACAATGCTGGTCAGAAGATAATCACTGGTGAAGGTACAAGTATTGATATTGATGCTAGAGGTCTTAGTACAGAGATTACGTATAAGTTAAAGGTAAGTGTTAATTACCATGTTGGTAAATCAGAAGTTTTACTAGTTGATATTAATCCTACTCTAAAACCTGATGAAACTTTTGTAACTACTGTTAAGGATTTAACATATAGATTAGCAGTTATCACTAGTCCATGGATAAACGATAATGCGTTCAAAGTACAATCTTCAGATGCTATTAGATTAGAGGATGGTACAACTGAGTATTGGACCTATGCAGGCGATTACTTATTCGAAAGAGTTAGAATTAGTTTAGCAGGTGTGTTTAGTAAATCTGTTTACGAGATAGCCGGTGATTACAAGAGTAGTATCGACGTATGTAGCACAGCTACAGTTGGTCGTATTTGTAGACTTGGTGATAAGGTAGTCATCTTTAACGATCGTGTTTATAAAACTAACGCAGACCCTGATTGGTCAGCTGGTACAGAAGCAAGTGTTTGGTCGGTAGGTGATGATGGTAAACTACATCCTGTACACAATCCTGATCTTAATAATGCTCTCACAAACATTAGCACGCATTATAACTACCACCAGCCAGCTCCACATAACTTTCGTTATAAGTACGCAGCTAACATGGTTAGTATTAAAGAAGGCACAGCTCTAGTATTAGCCAAAGAGTTCGAAGCCAATGGTGATGACTTTAAATTAAGTAGAGTAAGCTTTAACAAGAACTATACTTATAATAAAGATTTAATAGGCGACCAAGGTGGTGATGCAATAGGTGTCAACCATAGTGTACTAGATACGGGTAAGATCTTTTCTATGGTCGCTCTATCAGAAACTAAGATACATATCTATGCTGAGAATGGTAGATACTTCTATAACCCTGAGACAAATATCTTCACTACTATTGAAACTAGAAAAGATAACCATGACATACATCGTGTTTTCACTAATATGATAAACGGTAAGGTTATTGAGATACTTAGAAGCGATGAAGATATTACTATTAATGAACTAAATCCTTTAACAGGTGGTTTAACAGAGTTGTGTAGAAAGAACGTAACTAACATTGGTATGGTCGTATATTCTTCAAGAAGATGTGATACCTATATAGATGTTATGAAAGATAACACTAAAGAAACCATTAGATTACAACTGATTTAATGAACTTACTTAAAAGGATTAAAATATGAAAAGCAAAATCATAGGCTTTATCTTCATGGCACTTTTATTTGCCTACTACTTGGTCTTAGACCCAGACTTAAATATCATCTCTTCTTTACCATTTGGTTTAGGGTTGATAACAGTAATACATGTCTTTGTTTTATCAGCAGCGTTAATTACAATGATCGAGGTTCTACCTAGATGGCTGGTGGACGACGGCGTTGATGAAGAGAAAGAGATTGTTAAAGAGGCTATGAGAACGTCACAAGGTAGTGGTATGATTTACCTAGGTATTTCTATTAGAGTGATAGCTTACGCAGTTATTACAGCTGGTGTGGTATCAGTTTATCTAAAAGTTTAAAACTAAGAGAGGGCTCACGCCCTCTCTATTTAGTCTCGGTTGGATATGTTGTATCGTAAAAATTAATAGCCCAGTTCTTATAGTATTTATCAAACCGTGTAAGCATTACGTCTTTAACGTGATGTCTGTTAATATCACAAGCATTCCTATTACCGTACAATATACGCTTACTCTTGGTACAAGTCTTCTCTACATTACCAAACCATATCTTAGGATTACAGCCTTTAGTTAAACCACATCTTTTTCTATCTCTTAGCAATCCACCATAACCACCATTATAAGCAGCGTCGCTCATAGCTGTTCTATCCCAGATTGTCATGTCAGTGGGCAGTCTTCTATAGGTCTCTTTCCATTTAAGGATTATGCCCTTTATCTGTAAATCCGGTCTTTTATAAACACTACTCCAGTTAAGTTGTCCTAACTCTCTAGGGTACTTTCTAGCTAGTTCGCGAACAACATCAAAACGCAAAGCACCGCTTCTACGATATGCTCTAGTGAACTGTCCCAGACCTGCACCTTCCTCTCTCTTAGTCTTTAATCTACTCCGACTATTCCAACATTTCTTCCTATTAAGAGTAACACAGCTCTCGTGCTCTATCAAAGCTGGGAAGTAAAAGGGTATAGCGTACTCAGGGTACAGTCTACGAGCCTCATCGTAAACCACTGGTAAAAGCGGTGTAGCTCTAGGTGGTATGAAAGTCTTAACATCTTTACTAGCTATGTTGATAACTAAAAGCATTAACATTATAAAAATACGCATGGGTATCCTTTTCTTTAATTTCAAGGAAGTGTTTATTTGATAACGATTATGAAGGATAGATATGATAACAGTTAGACTACAAACATATACGAGTGAGGAGCTTTTAGCTATTAGTAAAGTAAAGTGGGAAGTATTCACAGCAGAAGATAAACTTACACGACTGCATGTAGATACAAAGACGGGTGATGGTAAAGAACTTCTTAAAGTTAATCTAGCACAAGCAGAAGGTGTGCCATATTACGTGTATGCTACACCGTTTACGGTTGATGTTGACACAGGTGGTGCAGCTATTGAAAAACAAGAGACAACCGTTGGTCCTTTTAAGTCTATGAACTTAGCTGGTGCTAAGACAGTGGAGATTTATGGAGAAACTATTATAGAGACACCAACAGTTAAAGTATCAGTAGATGCGCTACATGATCCTCTTAGCTCTATCTTTACAGTAGAGTGTTCTAAACTAAGAGCAATAGGAGAAGTTCATGCAGCTACTAACTGGTACTGTCTTAATAGTGAAGGTGAGACTATTTATAGAAAACTTAACAGTACAAGCAGAACAAAAATAGTTGTTAATAAGAGTGAGTTAAAAGACCAAATGCATGGTAGACACACTTGGTGTGTTTCACACATTCCTTTAGGTGGCGGTGTTAGTGGTATTGGTAGAGCCGTGGTTAATGCATCGACGTTCACTTTTAACGTACAAGCTAACCTAACAGGACTAGAGCCTTCAACTGATACATTACTCCACGTAACCAACCTTGACGGTAGTAAGAAAGATGTTTACGGTATCGCTCTTTATGATGGTGATAAGAAAGAACTAGTTTATGAAGAATTGAATGTTCATAAATCAGACTTCCTTTTACCAGAGGCTTATGCTATTGAGGGTCAAGCATATGAACTTCATGTTTATGAAACCAGTCTCTCTTTTACTAAGAAGTCTATACTTATTAAAGACGTTGTCTACAGAAATGCTTTTAAAAGATACTATAGAGACTATGGTTATATGTATAACTATAAGGTTACCGATGAAACAAAAGCTAAGTTACCTTTTACTAACAGAAAGGTAGAAGAGTTAGATGGTCCTGTAACAATAGACTTTGATACACAAACAGGTATTTGGTACAAGACTGTTCCTGGTGTGTCTGGAACTACTAAGCTAGACTATAAACTGTCGATTGCTGGAGCTACAAGAGTAGAAATAAAACAGTTCGCTAACTTTAAGTTTTTAATAACTATAGAGAAAGCTGGTATTTTAACAGTTAAACTTGTACAGTACTATCAAGGTAGTGATAAGCTATTAGAATATGCTAGTTTAACATATGATGGTAAGGTTGATGATACTAGACCTAGTTTAGATTTAGCTGGTGTTAAACT
>Ga0256844_10000309_pt1 | contig 18819 bp, 16 predicted proteins | sample MusselsmetaG_FD_189100 | JGI IMG/M metagenome (GOLD analysis project Ga0256844, IMG submission 189100) | Mussel associated microbial communities from hydrothermal vent at the East Pacific Rise, Pacific Ocean - Mussels | ecosystem: Host-associated > Mollusca > Shell > Unclassified ... | reverse complement strand
AAGCAATAATTTTTTAACTAAATTTGCAGTAAGTCTTGTTTACACGATTCAATAAATAAAGAAATAATAGGCATTGGGGTTTTACACCTTTGCGAGAAACAAAATAAAATATGAAATACGATATCATCATCATAGGTAGCGGACCAGGAGGCTATGTAACTGCTATTAGAGCTTCACAACTAGGTTTTAAAGTAGGGGTTGTTGAAAGAGAAAATTTAGGAGGAATTTGCCTTAATTGGGGTTGTATCCCTACCAAAGCACTACTAAAAAGTGCACAGGTATATGATTATTTAAAACATGTAGACGCTTATGGCTTAAAAGCTGAAAAAATTGATAAAGATTTTTCTGCTGTTGTAAAACGGAGTAGAAATGTGGCTGAAGGGATGAGTAAAGGTGTTCAGTTTTTAATGAAGAAGAATAAAATTGATGTCATTGACGGGTCTGGTAAAATAAAAACAGGTAAGAAGGTTGATGTTACAGATGCTAAAGGAAAAATAACTGAATATCAAGCAGATCATATCATTATTGCTACAGGAGCACGTTCACGCGAATTACCATTTTTGCCCATAGACGGAAAGAAAGTAATTGGTTATCGTGAAGCCATGACCTTAGCTAAACAACCAAAAAAAATGATTGTGGTTGGCTCAGGAGCGATTGGTGTTGAGTTTGCCTATTTTTATAATGCTATGGGTACAGAAGTTACTATAGTTGAATTTTTACCAAATATTGTTCCTTTAGAAGATATTGATGTTTCTAAACAGTTTGAACGATCGTTTAAAAAATCTGGCATTAAAGTAATGACGAATTCTAGTGTTACGTCTATTGATACTTCGGGTAAAGGAGTGAAAGCTACCGTTAAAACGAAAAAAGGAGAGGAGATACTAGAGGCAGATATCATTCTTTCTGCTGTAGGTATTAAAACAAATATTGAAAATATAGGCTTAGAAGATGTTGGTATTGCAACCGATAAAGATAAAATTTTAGTTAATAAATTCTACCAAACAAATATGCCAGGTTATTATGCTATTGGCGATGTGGTAGATGGACCAGCACTGGCACACGTAGCCTCGGCAGAAGGAATTACATGTGTTGAAAAAATTGCAGGCTTAGATACTGAAGCTATTGATTATAGCAATATTCCTGGTTGTACCTACGCTACACCAGAGATTGCAAGTGTAGGGATGACGGAAGTAGAGGCAAAAGAAGCAGGATACGAATTAAAAGTAGGGAAATTTCCATTTTCAGCATCAGGTAAAGCAACTGCTGCAGGAACAACAGAGGGATTTGTAAAAGTAATTTTCGATGCTAAATATGGCGAATGGTTAGGATGTCATATGATTGGTGCAGGTGTTACTGATATGATTGCAGAAGCCGTTTTAGGTAGAAAATTAGAAACTACTGGGCATGAAGTGTTAAAAGCTATCCATCCACATCCAACCATGAGCGAAGCCGTAATGGAAGCTGTAGCTGATGCTTATGATGAGGTGATACATTTGTAAGAACGTTACTCTATTTTCAACCACTATAATTTTTATTAGAACTTGATTAGTAGTAAATCGTTTTATTTTAGGCTTTGTCCCCTTGAGGGGACTTTAGGGGTGTTAAACGAAATATTTATCAAGCTTATTATTTATGCCTAAACCACTAGATTGCTTCGTCTAATTACATGTAATGACATTGTTTTTCTTTTTCCATATGGAGAAATTTTATTGTCATTCAGAGGGAGGAATCCCGAGCACTCGGGAAAGAATCTCCAGTTTTAGAATAAATTTCAGAAGAAACTTATAGTATACTTTTTAGATTCTTCACTCCGCTTAAGCTACGTTCTGAATGACATGTACGAACAAAACATTTGTTTCGTTGTCATTCCTGAGAAAGCAGGAATTCAGTTCCGCTATTGTTAGTATTTTTCACTAACAATTCTATTTAGACAAATAAATTTTAGCGGTCTTTATATATACCTAACAGATTAGGTTTATCTTTGCCTCCTTTGTGAGAAAACTATGAGAACAAAATCAACAAAACAAAACAAAATCAATGTAGTGACCTTAGGTTGCTCAAAGAATATCTATGATTCTGAAGTGCTCATGGGGCAACTCAAAGCTAATGGAAAAAATGTTGTGCATGAAGATGAAAATGATGATGGGAATATTGTTGTAATTAATACCTGTGGATTTATCGGTAAAGCGAAAGAAGAATCTATAAATACCATTTTACACTATGTGCAAAAGAAAGAAGCTGGAGAAGTAGATAAGGTATTTGTAACGGGCTGTTTGAGCGAACGCTATAAGCCAGACTTAGAAAAAGAAATAAAAGATGTTGATGCTTATTTCGGCACACATGATTTGCCCAACTTATTAAAAGTATTAGAAGCAGATTATAAGCATGAATTGATTGGAGAACGACTAACAACTACGCCTAAACATTATGCCTATTTAAAAATTGCCGAAGGTTGTGATCGACCTTGCTCGTTTTGTGCCATTCCGTTGATGCGTGGTGTACATAAATCTACACCTATTGAAGAATTGGTGATTGAAGCTACTAAGCTGGCTGAGAAAGGGATTAAAGAATTGATTTTAATTGCTCAAGACCTCACCTATTACGGATTGGATATTTATAAAAAACGTGCTTTGGCAGATTTGCTAAAAGCATTGGTAAAAATTGAAGGTATTGAATGGATTCGTTTACATTATGCATTTCCTACTGGTTTTCCTTTGGATGTATTGGAGGTCATGAAAAATGAACCTAAAGTGTGTAACTATTTAGACATTCCCTTACAACATATCAATTCTAAGCTTTTAAAATCTATGAAGCGGGGAACAACACGTGAAAAAACCATAAAGTTAATAGAACAGTTTAGAGAAGCTATGCCAGATATGGCTATTCGAACAACTTTAATTGTTGGCTATCCAGGAGAGACTGAAGCAAATTTTCAAGAATTAAAAGATTGGGTTATCGCTACACGATTTGATAGATTAGGTGTATTTGCCTATTCGCATGAAGAAAATACAACGGCTTATGAATTAGAAGATAATGTGCCAGAAGCGCTTAAAGAACAACGTGTATCAGAAATTATGGAAGTGCAGAGTCAGATTTCTTTTGAATTAAATCAAGAGAAAGTAGGCAAAGTATTTAAATGTATTTTTGATAGAAAAGAAGGAAATTACTTTTTTGGAAGAACAGAATTCGATTCGCCAGATGTAGATAATGATGTGATTGTAGATGCCAGTAAACACTATATCCAATTGGGACAATTTATCAAGATTAAGATAAATTCAGCTGGAGATTTTGACTTGAATGGAGAGCCTGTGTAGTTTTGTCACGTTATTGTGAGAAGAGCAGTAACGAAGTTTTTTTTTGAAAGAAAGACCTAAGTTTTTACCTCGAAGTTTTTTTTCTTTAAAACGTAAAATTTTGTAAATTCCCCAAAAGTTATCGTCAAACATATTGCTTAGCGCCTAAGCGTATTTGCAAGATATAAAGAGTAATAGATGTCATCATGTAACACAAATAAAGAAGCAACTTCCTGTAGTACAACAGACGAAGGTTGTAAAACAAGTGCCTCAACAGTACATTTGGGCGAATATTGGTGCGCCATGTATACTGGTGTTGATATTACTAAGCTGGGGTGGTATGAAGAAGAGTCGGCACCAAGCTTAGCCTTAATACAAAAAAGCAAACTGCCTAAAGATGCTGTAATTTTTAATGTTGGTGCGGGTTCAACAACATTAATTGATAGCTTGGTTAAAGAAGGGTATATCAATTTGATAGCGAATGATATTAGCAGTTGTGCTTTAAATAAGATAAAAGATAGAGTAGGAGCGCAACAAGAATTTGTACAATGGATAGTAGACGATTTAGTAAACCCAACGGAATTAGAAAACATGGCAAAAGTTGACTTATGGAACGATAGGGCTGTACTTCACTTTTTTACGGAAATAAAAGATCAAGATTCTTATTTTAAACTTTTAAATGCTAAGGTTAAGAATAACGGATTTGTAATTCTATCGGTTTTTAATTTGGAAGGGGCAACTAGCTGTAGTGGATTGCCAGTAAAAAGATATAATGCGAAAATGCTACAAGATAAGTTAGGTGAGCAATATCAATTGCTAGAAAGTTTTAATCATATCTATACCATGCCCAATGGCGAAGATAGGCCTTATGTGTATGCATTGTTTCAGAGAGTGAGTTGAAATTTCTTGCTCTCTGTGTAATAAAAATTTAAATTTGTAATGTTACTACAAAATTTATGAAATCAGTACCCTTTAAAAATACAGGTTATTTCTCAAAATTGATATGCAATTATTTAGATAAAGATGCTAAAATAGCGCCCTTTTATGATAATTTTCCTGATATAACTGGTTTTAAAAAGCAAATAGATATACGTACAGATAAAAAAGAGGTGATAGATAGACCTGCTTTAGTAGAAGCACTGTTAGGTCAATATCAAAATATCCAAACTTCTGTTAGTACAAAGCAAAATATAGATTTTCTTAAGCGTAAAACTACATTTACAGTAACTACAGGGCATCAGCTAAATTTATTTACAGGTCCACTTTATTTTATATATAAAATTATTGCGACTATCAATTTGGCGGAACGATTAAAAAAAGAGTTTCCAAAAAACGATTTTGTGCCTGTATATTGGATGGCTACTGAAGATCACGACTTTGAAGAAATCAATTTTTTTAATTTTAAAGATAAAAAGGTACAGTGGAAACATGAAAGTCAAGGTGCTGTAGGGAGATTATCTACCGAAGGTTTAGATAATATTTTTGATATGTTTTCAAGCCAATTGGATAGATCTAAAAATGCAGATGAATTAAGATTGTTATTTCAAGAGGCATATCTAAAACATTCTAATTTAACAGATGCAACCCGATATCTTGCGAATGCGTTATTTGGAACTTACGGTTTGGTTATCGTAGATGGAGATGATGTATTGTTAAAGAAATTATTCATTCCGTATGTGGAAGAGGAGCTATTAGATAAAACCAGTTTTAAAAAGGTTTCTGATACGATAAAAAATCTTAAAAAGGAGTATAAAATTCAGGTAAACCCTCGTGAGATAAACCTATTTTATTTGACTGATGGACTTCGAGAGCGTATTCTTTTAGAAGATTCTGGATATAGGGTCAATAATACAGATATTTCATGGAACGCGGAAGAAATGCTTAAAGAAGTCTCTGACTTTCCGGAGCGGTTTAGTCCTAATGTGATTTTAAGGCCATTGTACCAAGAGGTTATTTTACCAAACCTGTGTTATATAGGTGGAGGTGGAGAGTTGGCATATTGGTTTGAATTAAAGTCAATGTTTACAGAATTTCAAGTGCCTTTTCCAATACTTATGTTGCGAGCTTCGGCAGTATTAGCTACTTCAAAACAAGTACAGAAATTAAAGAAATTGACTATTTCTAATGAAGAAATATTCTTAAAGCAAAATGATTTAATCAGTAAAAAAATAAAGGATATTTCTGACATTTCAATCGATTTTTCCTCACAACGTAAATATTTACAACAACAATTTAAGGATTTAGAACTATTAGCTAAACAAACAGATGAATCATTTCTTGGTGCGGTAAAGGCACAAGAAGCTAAACAGTTAAAAGGCTTGAATAAGCTAGAAAAAAGATTATTAAAAGCTCAAAAGAGAAAAATGAATGCTATCGTAGATAGAATTACAATTTTACAAGATCAATTATTTCCTAAACAGCGTTTAGAAGAGCGTTATCGTAATTTTTCAGAAATATATGTAGCGCATGGAAAATATTTTATGGAAAAATTGAAGGAAGAATTAGATCCGTTATTGGGAGAATTTCAAATTATTGAATTGTAGATGAAAAAAGGATTCAAAATAATTTTAGGACTGGGTATTCTGTTACTCACTGTCATTTTTATTGCAAATTATAGTATAAAATCAAATTCAGAAGGTAAAATATATACAGATGTTAATCTGATTCCTAAGCATAAAGTAGGCCTTTTGTTGGGTACGTCAAAAACTTTGACTAATGGTTCTCCAAATTGGTATTATGTATATCGAGTGAATGCTGCAGTACAATTATTTAAAGCAGGAAAAATTGATTTTATCTTAATAAGTGGAGATAATGGAAGTAAAATTTATGACGAACCAACAGATTTTAAGAATGATTTGATAGAAAGAGGAATTCCAGAGGATAGAATTATATTAGATTATGCGGGTTTTAGAACATTAGACTCTGTTATTAGAGCAAAAGAAATTTTTGGTCAAGACAGTATTACCATCATATCACAAGAATTTCACAATGAAAGAGCAATCTATTTGTCTGAAAAAAACGGAATTAAAGCAGTAGGTTTTAATGCAAAAGGAATTTCAGGGAGATATGGATATAAAGTAATGCTAAGAGAATATTTAGCAAGAACCAAAGTTTTTATCGATATATTATTTAATGTACAGCCTAAATTTTTAGGGAAGAAGGTTGAGATAAAATGAATTAAGTTTTTAAATCTATTTAGGTCAAAATAGCTTGCTATTTTAAAGGCCTCTAAAATGCTAAATATCATATTTTTCATCAAATCATTATGTATCTTTACATTACCAAAATTATTAAAATATGATTTTTATTACTGATAGTGGATCTACCAAATGTGATTGGATAGGGATTGACGAACAAGGAACTCAATTGTTTGAAAAGGAGAGAACTAAAGGGTTAAACCCAGCTATTTTAAGCCCAGAAGAATTATTGATTAGAATTCAAGAGAGTGATGTACTGCGTAAGCATAAAGATTTAGTACATCAAATATTTTTTTATGGGGCAGGCTGTGGTACAGATTTAGCAAAGCTAACATTAAAAAAAGTATTGCAAAGGTATTTTGTAAATGCAGAAATTAGCGTTGAAGAAGATACTTTGGCGGCAGTTTACTCTACAATACAAAATAATGAGCCTGCAGTGGTGTGTATTTTAGGTACTGGTTCTAATTGTTCCTATTATGATGGTGTTGAAACGCATCAAAAGATAAAATCTTTAGGTTATGTGTTGATGGATGATGCTAGTGGTAATTATTATGGGAAGCTGTTAATTCGGGATTACTATTTTAAAAAAATGCCAGAAAATTTAAGAGTTTCATTTAATGAAAAGTACAATTTAGATACAGATTATATTAAAAGTAAGCTGTACAAAGAGCCAAATCCAAATGTATATTTAGCATCATTTGCAGAGTTTTTGTTTTTACATAAAGATGATACTTATATTACAGATTTGATAAAGTCTGGCATTAGAGTTTTTGCCGAAAATGCCATTTATCAATTTAAAGATGAATTGGAGTATGTGCCTGTACATTTTGCAGGCTCTATAGCTTTTTTATCTCAAGATGAAATTAAAGAGGTTGCAAAAGAAATGGGTTTTAAAGTGGGTAATTTTGTAAAAAGACCTATCGAAGGATTGGTGCATTATCATACAAAAAACATGACATAAAATATGGAAATTGCAATTGTTGCACATGATGGCAAAAAGGCGGAAATGGTTCAGTTTTTAAATGAACATAGCGCAATATTGCACGCAAAAGAGATAACATTAATCTCTACAGGCACTACAGGATCAAAAGTTGAAAAAGCAGGATTTACGGTAAAAAGATTATTGTCTGGTCCACTTGGAGGTGATGCGCAGATTGCTGCACGTGTAGCTGAAGGTAAATGTGATATGGTTTTGTTTTTTAGAGATCCTTTGGAGAAGCATCCTCATGAGCCAGATGTATTGATGTTGTTGCGTTTGTGCGATGTGCATAATGTGCCTTTAGCAACAAACCCAGCAACTGCAGAACTATTGGTTAAGGCTATCAGTCTTTGATAATTATAAAGCCTTTATTTTACAGCAATCATAGAGATTTCAACATTTACATCTTTAGGTAGGCGAGCTACTTGTACTGTTTCTCTAGCAGGAGCGATATCGTTATTGAAATAAGATCCATATGCTTCGTTTATAGCTGAAAAATCATCCATATCTGCAATAAAAATAGATGCTTTTACTACATTTTCAAAATTCATATTAGCTTCAGCTAAAACTGCTTCTAAATTTTTCATTACCTGATGTGTTTCGGTTTGAATATTATCTAAAAGGAGGTCTCCACTTTCAGGGTTAAATGCAATTTGCCCAGAAGTAAACAGCATATTGTTAATCATTACGGCTTGACTGTAGGGGCCGATTGGAGCTGGTGCTTTTTCTGTAGTGATAATTTTTTTCATTGTATATTAATTAAATGTATTATTAAGAAATTTGAATTCAATAGTTGTTGCAATGCAAGATTAATTACTTTGAACACTGAACACTGAACACTGAACACTGAACACTGAACACTGAACACTGAACACTGAACACTGAACACTGAACACTAGAATAGCCGTCTATCAGGAACCTTACGCTGGTCATACTTTAAGTCGCTAAATACAGATGATTTTACGCCAATGTAAAAATAATAAGTGGTTGACCGTCCAAATGGAACCCAGTTAAAACTCATTCGCCAACTATCTAAATCACGTTCAAAGCTTAGGTTTGTAAAAGTAATACCTTTTCCTTTAAAATCATAACCAGAAGAAATTGCAAGACTCCATTTGGGTGAAAATTCTACTTTTCCAGAAAACTGTAATGAATTGTTTGAGATTTTATTTTCTCTATGTCTATTAGAATAGCCTGTTGTATAGCGAATACTTAAATTCCAGGGAATGCTAGCGCCATAAAGTTTGGCAACTTTAATATTACTTTCTTGCTGATTGTCATCTCTGTTTCGAGTTGTTAATTCACTTCCGAAAAGACTATCAACATTAGGGTCTGATTTGCTAGATGTTTTTTTTGTATCAGCATTCGCATCTTTTTTACTAAAGGTTTCGTTTGATAGCGAATAACTTGCAGAGAGATTTGCATTGGTTAATCTGAATAGGCTACCGCCATTATTGATGTTATATGTATTGATTTTATTCCCATTTGAGCTTAAGGCGTAAGGGTCTAAGGTTGCGCTTGCATTTAAACTTAACTTATTATCGAAAAATTGTGTGCCAGCAGACATTCGTACAGGGCTCCATTTTAAAGAGTCTAATGCCATGTTATAGTTGGTTGAAAAGTTTAAATTATTCAATAATTTTATTTTATTATCTTTTTTAGTATCAGTAGAGTCCTTTGCTATCATTTTAGCTTCTAAGGTGTTGTTAAGGCTAAATCCGATACTATTTGAAATACCTCTAGAGGGTTGACTAAAAATTCCGCCTTCAAAACGAGAAAATTCTTTCAGGTCGTTTGGGTCATTACTTTGCTGTACATCATCATAATAAAAGCTAAAATCTGGCCTGTAGCTGTAAGATACTGACGGGCGAATAACATGGCGAATCGCTTGTAGCCTTCCTTTTTTAAAGGTATACATTCCGTATAACGTTGTAGATGCAGAGACACTACCAGAATATTCTCTAAAGGCATCAAATTTATTGATGGTGTCCTTTATAATTGTATTGGTAAAGTTATCGTAGCGTTGGTCAATAGTTTTTAAATACCATACTTCATTGTAATTCACACTTGGAGAGAGCGTAATATATTTAAAAGCTTTAATATTGGTGCTTGCACTAGCGGTGTGTTTGGCTCCTGATTGTGCTTTTTTAAACATGTCTGGCTTTAAAAAGAATTCTTCCTTTATATTGATACTGTTCTTTGCATCAAGGTTGTAGGAAAGTCCAATGTTTTGAATGGGATTTTTCTTAGTGCCAGATTTTGGTGCAAAAGGGTAGACTCTATCCATACTTAATTGGAGTGATGGTAAGGTCATATTAATTTGTTTTGTATTTGTATTCTGTGTGTGGTTTAATGAAATACTCATATTAAACGGAGTGCCTACAAATTTTTTGTAGTAAGAAATAGACGAACGAAAGGTGTTAGTTACTTGTTGTGAAATATTAAATTCATTTAAGGATTGTCTAAAATACTGACTCGTACCAAAGTTAACCGAAGCAGAAAAGCGTGAGTTTGGACTAGACTGTGTAGATTGACTGTGAGACCACCTTACATTGAAGTTGTTTTTCTTGCTATAGTCACTAAAACCTCGTTGACTATTGATTAAATTTTCAAAGCGCAAACTGAAATTGCCACTAAATTTATAGCGAATGGTATAATTAGAGTCAAAATGTAAGCCCCAACTCCCATTAGAATATACGTCACCTAAAACGGACAAGTCAAGATAATCATTAATTGCAAAATAATAGCCTCCGTTTTGTAAAAAAAAACCTTGATTGTTGTTGTCTCCCCAGGTAGGAATAATAAATCCAGATGATCTTCCTTTGGTAATAGGGGCATAAAAAAATGGTAAAAAAGCAGGTGTTGGTACATTTGCTAGGTATAATTGAGATAGCCCTCCAACTATTTTTTTACCAGGCACAACTTTTATATTGTTGGTTACAATTTCATAATCTGGGTTTTTCTTTGTGGAGGTGGTAAAGTGCGCTTTGTTGATGTAAAGTACAGAATCATTTTCGCGTTTGGTAATCTCTCCGTAGATAATTATTCCCTCTTGTTCTGTACGTGTATTGTAAATTATAGCTTTTTTATTTTTGAAATTATAAAATAATGAGTCTTGGTCACTTTCTTGAGTACCTTGCTTAAAATTAGGTCTTTGAGTGTAATTACCTAAACTATCAGTGATGCCTTTTGCAAAAGCGATATTACGTTTGTAATCTAAAATAATAACACCAGATTTTAGCTCAATATCTTGATAATAAATTTCAGCTTCATTATATAATGTTGCTTTATGATTGGTAAAGTCATTAGAAATGTAATCCTTTGCATTTCGTTTAATAATAGCTTCTAAAAATTCTTTAGGAGGCAATATGCTATCTGTTTTGACAGAGTCTATAGCTTGGATGGAGAGAGTGTCTTTGGTAGCTACAAGAGCTTTGTCTTTTAGTGAAATTTGACCAAAACTAAGTTGAATTCCTATACTAAAGAATAGAGAGGCAAAAACTATATGCTTAAAATTTGTATGCAATGTTAATAATAGTATTTTTGTACCTAATTAAAAATTGGCTCAGTTTTTGAATTTACAAACTTACGGATATTTTTTAAGTGCTTTGGCTTAAAAAAAAGTTAATTAAATGAATAGAAACTACCCTATGAAAATGATTCAAAATAAAATCGCTTTAATGCTTTCAATAGCATTGTTACTGTTTACCTTCACGCTTCACGCTCAAGAAAAATTTAAAGTTGTAATTGATGCAGGTCATGGAGGTGCAGACCCAGGAAACGTAGGTGTTAAAGGGAATAAAATGTATGAAAAGGATGTGGTTCTAAAGATTGCATTGCAACTGGGTAAATTATTGAAAGTAGATAAAGATATTAAAGTAATTTATACTAGAAAAGACGATACATTTATTGAACTAAATAGAAGAGGGAAGATTGCTCAAGAATCTAATGCAAATTTATTTATTTCTATTCATGCAGATTCATTTACTAAAGAGAGTGTGCATGGAGCCTCGAATTTTGTGTTAGGTCTTCATGAAAATGATAGAAATTTTGAAATTGCAAAAAAAGAGAATCAAGTAATCCTTCTTGAAGATAACTATAAAGAGGTTTATGCTGGTTTTGATCCAAATGCTCCAGAATCGGTTATTGGATTGACATTAATGCAAGAAGAGTATTTGGATCAAAGTTTGATTATTGCAGATCTAATACAACAGAATTTTGTAAATAAGTTACAGCGAAAAGATAGAAAAGTAAAACAAGCAGGATTTCTAGTATTACGAAATACATTTATGCCAAGTGTTTTAGTAGAAACGGGGTATTTAACAAATAAGCAGGAAGGCGTGTATTTAAAATCTGTTAAAGGGCAAAAAGAGATTGCAAAAGCAATTTATGATGCTGTTAAAGCATATAAAAAACAGCTGGATGTAAATGTGGTGATTGACGAAGCGCCAAAACCAAAGGTGATTAAGCCTAAAACAAGAATTATTAAGGGTGTTACTTTTAAAGTTCAAATAGCTTCCAGTGCTAAGAAAATTAAAACAGCGTCTTATAATTTTAAAGGCTTAAAAGGTGTTGAGAGAGCTAGGGTAGGAGCACATCATAAATATTATTACGGGAAAACTTCAGATTATATTAAAGTGAAAGAACTGCAAAAGAAAGCTAAAGAGAAAGGGTATTACTCATCATTTATTGTAGCTTTTAAAAATGGAAAAAAAGTATCTGTTAGAAAGGTGCTGAAATAGGTACTTTTTAGATGTTTCTTTTTGTAGAATTTATTTTTTAGAGCCTATAATTTATTTTTTATCTTCCTGCTATAAAAATAATTAGTAATATTGTTCGTTGAATTCAATAAGACTTATAATTATAATATGATAAAATTATCAAGAGAGCTTAAAACAGGGGTAGTTGCTATATTGACTATTGTAATTTTGATATGGGGATCTAGTTTTTTAAAAGGAACAAAGCTTTTTGAAAGTGGAAGGACTTTTTATGCAAAGTATGATAATGTTCAGGGTTTAGCACCTTCTGCACCTATAACAATACAAGGTTTAAAGGTGGGAAAGGTTGATGGAATTTCTTTTCATCCAACTCAGGCAGGAACACTTGTAGTTAAAATGGTTTTTGAGAATGATGTTGTGTTTTCAAAGAATAGTATAGCAGAGATTTATAGCCCAGATTTTATAAGTGGAAAGTCTATAAAATTATTAGTATCAGGGTCTGGAGCTACAGCTATTTCAGGTGATACATTACGAGGTAATGTTGAGGCAGGAATTTTAGGAGTTTTAAATGATCAAATTGCCCCTTTACAAACTAAAGTTGAAAGTTTTTTGTACAATACAGATTCATTAGTTTCTGGGTTTAATGAAGTGTTTGATGCTAAAACAAAACAAAACCTAAGAACTTCTATAGCATCATTAAATACAACGCTTGCTAGTTTTTCGAAAACCTCAAAATCAATGCAAAGTATGCTTGCAAAGAATGGGAAAATTGATTCTATTTTAACAAATGCGACTACGGCTTCTAGCAAGTTGGTGAATTTAGCAGATTCTTTAAATAATGCTAATTTAGGACTGACAGTTAAAAAATTACAAAAAACACTTGATGGCTTTAATTCACTATTAGCTTCTATTGATAGGGGTGAAGGAACTATGGGTAAGCTGTTAAAGGATGAAGGTCTGTATAGGAACCTAGAAGGTGCTACCAAAGAAATGGAAGAGTTGCTTCATGAAATGAAGTTAAACCCAAAACGTTTTGTTCATTTTTCTCTTTTCGGAAAGAAGCCTAAGCCTTATATAACGGACTCTATCCAAAAGAAATAACCTTTGTGTGGGTTACTATAAATAGTTGATAACTATTTCATATCATTTGATTTTATTGTAAATAATCGTTTATTTTTACTTTTTATAGCTTTATGTGATTTTCATTCGTAATAAGCTAAAAATCAAGAGGTAAATTAAATGCAATATATTCCAAACATAGTTTTTGCAATCTTACTAGTTGTTGGGGTGGGTTTTTTTGTTAGAAATATTAAAAAACTTATTCGCAATATCAAATTGGGTAAAGCTGTAGATAGGTCAGACAACTCAAGTTTGCGTTGGAAAAATATGGCAAATATTGCCTTAGGTCAATCAAAGATGGTGAAAAGACCAATAGCGGGTCTGTTGCATATTGTTGTTTATGTAGGGTTTATTATTATCAATATTGAAGTTTTAGAGATTATTATTGATGGTTTATTAGGTACGCATAGAGTTTTTTCTTTTTTAGGAGCTCTCTACGGATTTTTAATTGGAACATTTGAAATTTTAGCACTATTAGTTTTGGTAGCTGTTATTGTTTTTTGGATTCGTAGAATACTTTTAAAAATCCCTCGCTTTTGGAATAAAGAGATGGTGGGCTTTCCAAAGAATGACGCCTTATATATTCTATATTTTGAGATGGTATTGATGTCACTTTTCTTAGTAATGAATGCCGCAGATACTCATTTTCAACAAGCAAGTTCAGGAAATATTATTAGTCAATTTATAGCACCACTTTTTAGTGATTTTCAACCAGAAATATTGCATCTTGTTGAGCGTATAGCATGGTGGATACACATTGTAGGTATATTTATATTCTTGAACTACCTTTACTATTCAAAACATCTTCATATTTTATTGGCATTTCCTAATACATATTATGCCAATTTAAATCAAAAAGGGAAACTTACTAATTTAGAGTCGGTTACCAAAGAAGTACAGTTAATGTTAGATCCAAATGCAGATCCATTTGCAGCCCCAGCAGAAACTGAAACAGATGCTATTCCTGAAAAATTTGGAGCAGAAGATGCTACAGACTTAACTTGGGTGCAGTTACTTAACGCCTATACTTGTACGGAGTGTGGCAGGTGTACGTCTGTATGTCCTGCGAATCAGACAGGTAAAGCGTTGTCTCCTAGGGCAATTATGATGAAAACAAGAGATCGAATTCAAGAGATAGGAGATAATATAGATAAGAATGGTAGCTATATTGATGATCGTAAAAATTTAATGACGACTATTTCTGCCGAAGAAATTTGGGCATGTACAACCTGTAATGCATGTGTAGAAGAATGCCCTATAAATATAGATCCACTATCAATTATTTTAGATTTACGTAGATTCCAAGTAATGGAAAAATCTGCAGCATCTCAAGAATTAAATGGAATGATGACAAATATAGAAAATAACGGAGCTCCATGGCAATATAGTCAAATGGACAGGCTAAATTGGAAAAATGAAGAATAAATTTGACAAAGAATTAAATGAGCTAAAAGATGAAAAAGGAAACTTAATTAGTCCTGAATTAGCAAAAGGTGTAAAGAATTATCTTATTGATATTGACGGAACAATATGTGATGATATCCCTAATGAAGAGCCAGAAAGAATGTTAACTGCAGAAGTTTATCCTGATGCATTAATAACATTAAATAAGTGGTATGATGAAGGGCATATAATTTGTTTTTTTACTTCTAGAGTAGAAGAACATAGAGCAAATACAGTGATTTGGCTTAAAAAACATGGATTTAAATACCATAGCCTTTTGATGGGGAAACCTAGAGGCGGAAATTACCATTGGATAGATAATCATTTGGTAAAAGCAACACGATATAGAGGGAAGTTTACAGACTTAGTTGATAAAGAAGTAACTATCCAGGTTTTTGATGATGGAAAGCATTAATAAATAATAGAAATAGTAACTCTTAATATTAAAAAATGAACGTACCAACCATGGCCGAAATGATGGCACAAGGCAAGCAACCAGAAGTATTATTCTTTGTGGGTTGTGCTGGTAGTTTTGACGATAGAGCTAAAAAAATTACCAAAGCCTTTGTTAAAATTCTAAACAAAGCGAATGTTGATTTTGCCGTATTAGGAACCGAAGAAAGTTGCACTGGTGATCCTGCTAAACGAGCTGGAAATGAATTTTTATTTCAAATGCAAGCCATGACAAATATTGAGGTGATGAATGCATATGAGATTAAAAAAATCGTAACTACTTGTCCGCATTGCTTTAATACACTAAAAAATGAATATCCAGAATTAGGAGGGCAGTACCAAGTAATGCATCATACACAATTCTTACAAACATTACTAGAAGAGGGTAGAATAACAATAGAAGGTGGTAAATATAAAGGGAAAAGAATTACATTTCATGACCCTTGTTATTTAGGAAGAGCGAATGAAGTTTATGAAGCACCTAGAGAATTGATTCGAAAGTTAGAAGTAGAATTGATCGAAATGAAACGATGTAAGAGTAATGGATTGTGTTGTGGAGCAGGAGGAGCTCAGATGTTTAAGGAACCAGAAAAAGGGACAAAAGAGATTAATGTTGAACGAACAGAAGATGCTATAGCTGTGCAGCCAGATATAATAGCAACAGGCTGTCCGTTTTGTAATACGATGATGACAGATGGAATTAAAAATAAAGAAAAAGAAAATAGTATTAAAGTATTAGATATTGTGGAGCTTATTGCTAATGCACAAGATTTATAATTAAAACCTTTTAGATATGCCATATATAAAAGATAAAAATTTAATAAACATTTACGAAGAAGTTGATAAGGCGAATGAGACTATCAATAAATTAAACCAACTGCTTACTGAGGATAAAGAGAATATTTCTATTTTAAAAAAGCATAGGTTTATCTTAGGAACAATAGGGTTTTTAGCATTAATATTGTTTTTATGGTCTTTTATGAATAAACCTGATAAGCCAAATCAAGATTATCTTAAAAAGAATAACCTAACACTAATTAATTTAGATAGTCTAGGGGTCTTAGAAGCTGCTGCACTTACTACAAAAACAGATACATTATCTAATGAATTGATAGATGATGCTTCTTCTATTGCAGGAGAAACCATAGTCTATAGTATTCAGATAGGAGCTTTTACTAATTTTAAGGCTAGACTTTTTTCAGATGATTTAGCGCATATGAAAGAATATAAAGAAGGAGGATTGAATAAATATGCTATTGGAAACTTCATTTCATATGCAGAAGCTATCGTACTAAAAGATGATCTACAAAGATTAGGTTTTAAAGATTGCTTTGTTATTGCACAATCATATGGTGAAACGGTTAATATTAGGGAAGCTTTAGAATTAAGTGAAGAAACTCAGTACTTAAATTAATGCTATTTAGTAGGAGTAAGCCTGTCTACGGTGAGTAAGGAGCTTTTAAAACACAATCAATCTACAATTTTAACTAAAGAACAATGCTAAAGGCATTTATCAAAGCAGCGCGTTTACGAACTTTACCCTTATCTATTTCAGGAATTGTTGTAGGGAGTTTTTTAGCTTATGCTAATGATTTTTTTAATGGGTTAATCTGTGTGTTAGCATTATTAACTACTATAGGATTTCAAGTGCTTTCTAATTTTGCTAATGATTATGGAGATGGTATAAAAGGAACAGATAATGAAGATAGAGTTGGACCTCAGAGAGCTTTGCAAAGCGGAACGATTTCTCCACAACAAATGCTAAATGCCATAAAAATTACAGGCCTTATAACATTTTTAATTGTACTAAGCTTAATATACGTTTCTTTTGGTAAAGAAAATATAAGCTATTTCTTACTGTTTTTGGTTTTAGGGATTGCTAGTATTATTGCTGCTGTAAAATATACAATGGGAGATAAAGCTTATGGATATAGCGGTTATGGTGATGTTTTTGTTTTTTTATTTTTTGGCTTATTAAGTGTTGTGGGAAGCTATTTTTTATATGCTAAACAAGTAAATTTTACTATTTTTTTACCTGCAATTGCAGTTGGACTATTGAGTGTAGGTGTTTTGAATTTAAATAATATGCGAGATAGCGTGTCTGATGAAAAAGCAAATAAACGAACATTGGTGGTGAAAATAGGAGCTAAGTTTGCTAAGTATTATCATTATTATTTACTTATGGTCGCATTTTTAGTTGCATTGCTATATAGTGTACTACATTATACTTCTCCTGTACAATTGCTATTTGTATTCGCATTTATTCCTATTTTTAATCATCTTTATACTGTTTATAAAAATGATGATGCAAGGTTGTTAGATCCTGAATTGAAAAAACTAGCCCTAAGTACCTTCTTATTTGCTCTTCTTTTTGGAATAGGACAGGTGTTATAAATTTTATAGTTATAAAAAAACAAAATTAATTATGGTGAAAAAGAGTTTTATTTTAGTGCTTTTCTTGTTGACTGTTACATACAGTAGTTTTAGTCAAAAACCATGGGAGTTGCATGGTGAGTTACAAGTAACTTCAGATGGTAGAATGCTTCAGCATGCAGATGGAACATCTTTTTTTTGGTTGGGAGATACAGCTTGGGACATGACACATTCATTAAATCATAGTGATTTAGAAATATATTTAAGCGATAGGTCTACTAAAAAATATACGGTGCTACAAACGGTAGCTGTACCTCTTTGGAATTTAAGATCGAAGAACCTTTATGAAGAAGAAGCCTTTCATAATGGCAACTTAGAATCTCCAAATGAAACCTATTGGAAAAATGTTGATTATGTTATAAGTGCATGTGAAAATCATGGACTTTATGTTGCAATCCTTCCTGTATGGGGTAATCATCATGTAAATAGAGATCAATTATTAGATATTCGTATCGCAAAAATTTACAGTGAATTTATAGCAAATAGATATAAAAATAGTCGTAATATTATTTGGATTTTAGGAGGAGATCTTTTAGGAAGTCAAGAATATGAGATATGGAACAAAATGGGAAATACTATTAATTCTATAGACTCAAATCATTTAATAACCTTTCATCCTAAAGGAACTTATAATTCAAATGCGGCAAGTATATGGTTTAATAATCAGTCATGGTTAGATATTAATATGATACAAACGGGGCATTCAAGTAAAGATCCTTCACATATAATTGCAGGTGCTGTTGAGCGAGAGTACAGTAGGTTATCGCCTAAACCTATTATTGATGGAGAGTCTAGGTATGAAAATATCAAGCGAAATTTGCACGACCCTAACGCTCAGTTAATTGAGGCTTTCGAAGTTAGAGAAGCTGCTTATTGGGAAGTATTTGCAGGTGCCTTTGGTTATGTTTATGGGCACAGTTCTATTTGGGAGTTTTCTGAAGGAGAAGCAACTTATGGAGGAGATATGCATTGGAAAGATGCTTTAAATGATGAAGCTGGGACTCAAATGCAATACCTCTATGAATTAATGAATAGTAGACCAATATTAGGTAGAGTGCCAGACCAATTGCTAATATCAGGTTCTGAAGGCCGTTTGGCTGAACATATACGGGCAACAAGAGGTGATGGCTACGCCTTAATATATACGCCTTCTGGAAGTACAATTACTGTAAATATGGAAATAA
>Ga0256844_10000308_pt1 | contig 18819 bp, 23 predicted proteins | sample MusselsmetaG_FD_189100 | JGI IMG/M metagenome (GOLD analysis project Ga0256844, IMG submission 189100) | Mussel associated microbial communities from hydrothermal vent at the East Pacific Rise, Pacific Ocean - Mussels | ecosystem: Host-associated > Mollusca > Shell > Unclassified ... | reverse complement strand
CGCTACGGACGCACATGATATGCCATCCGCATCGCCATCCGAGATAACTAATATCGAACTACCAGCATCTATATGTTTCTTTAATAACCCCACACCTTCTACTAACTTCTTATCTTTTAAGAACGGGATTAGAGGATCCTCATTATTACTACAAAAATTATCTGCTTCCACAGCTATTAACCTGCTTGCTAATAGTGACTGATTTAAATCACCAGAATCCTTAAATATATTCTTTACTTCTTCATTTCTAGGTCGTCGTTCGTAGTTTACCATTTTATTTCCTTTTAAGTTATTACCTATCTTTATAATATGTTATCAAATATATACATTCTTTATATATTTTTTATTATATATTATATACATGATAATAATAAATAAAAGGAAAAAGATGAATAATAAATATGATCAACATATGGATGATATTGAGATTAAAGAAACTCTTACAGATAGTTATATGTCGTATGCCTCAGCCGTTAATTTTGGAAGATCTATACCAGATTTAAGAGACGGTCTTAAACCTGTGCAGCGCAGAATTCTACAAGGGCTTCTCGATGTTCAAGGAAAAAATAGAACACGCTTTATTAAATCTGCTCGTGTTGTCGGCGAGGTACTCGGGAGATATCATCCGCATGGGGACTCGAGTATCTATAGTGCGGCTATAGCACTTTCTACCAGTTGGGGGAATAGAGTACCGTTAATTAAAACACAAGGAAATAATGGTTCTATTGCGGGTGATTCAGCGGCGGCAAGCAGATATACAGAAATTATGCTTGCGGATTTTATAGGATATGATAAAGATGTACTTGAAAATTACGGTCTACCTAAATCACCTACGTACGATAATTTAGGAGAGGAGTATACTCTTCTAGATTTAGGTTTCCCTAACGTTCTTATAAATGGAACTTTTGGAGTAGGTGTTTCAATAAGCACTTATATACCAAGCTTTAATCCTAAAGAGTTATTTAAAGCATTAAGTTATATTATAGATAGACAAGAGCTTGATAGAAAGCCTACTGTAAAAGGTATAGCTAAGTATATAAAAGGTCCAGATTTTCCAACAGGTGGTTCTGTCTACTCACCTGATTGGTTAGATGTTTTAGAAAAAGGTTCTGGGAAGATAGTGCATGAGGTAGATTTAGAATACTATGATAAGACTGTTATTATACGCAGTATAACGACTGATGTAACTACAACTCTACTAATAAGTCAAATAGGTAAGGTAGCTAAAGAGCTAGGTATAAAGAATATAGTAGAATATTCTGATAGTAATGGTATACATATAGAGCTTACTTATAAAAAAGATGTTATAGAGAACGATATACACACTCTTTATAATAAGACTTCATGTTCTATATCTAGGAGAGTTAATATAACTGTATGTGACACGTATGGTGTAGGTAGGAAAGGTGTTTTAGAAATACTCGAGTCTTGGTTAAAGTTTACATTTATAAACAGAGTAACCATGCATACTAAATACATACAGATAACAAACGAAGCTTTATTAAGATATAGCTATGTTATACATGCTTATAAGCATCTTAATAAAGTTATATCTATAATAAGAAAGTCTGATACTAATGATGAAGCTAGAGATAATCTTATGAAGGCGTTAGGTATAAATGAGTATCATGCAGAATTTATATTAGGTGTTAAACTTAGTATCATTACTAAAACATATATAAATAAAGTTAAAGCTAAAATGAAGGAACTTACTGAGAATATTAAAGAGACAGAGAAGTTATTAGACCATCCTTTTAAGATAAAGAGAAAGATTATAGAAGAAGGTGAGGAGTTACTTAAAACTGTTAGTAGAAGACGTTCTAGAGTTACTGGGTTTATTAATAGAGATATTTCAGCTGATACTAAATTATGTGTATATCTAGATACAGGGACAGTATCCGCTAGATTAGCTTTACCTAATGATGTGGCTGAGGGTAATATACATATATTAAACGGTAATCAAACGCTAGTATTTATAACGGATGATGGTGTTGCGTATAGAATCCCTACTTCTAGACTATCAGATGTAAGCTCTTCACCTATGAAATATATAGCTCCTAGGGATATAGGTGTTAGCGTAATAGCTGTAGCTGTATATAGTGAGAAACGTCCTCTGAAGATGTATGGAGCTAATAAGAACCATATGATAGATATACCAGCTAATTTAGTAGTTGGTGTGGGTGGGAAGAAATTTAAACTAAAAAAGAAAAAATATACATGATACTTTAATTAGTATCATGTATTTTCTTTTTAGTTTTTATAGAGGTTTCTAAATAGAACCTCTTATGCGTATTATCTATAATACTCTTTATAACAGCTATAGTTAAAGCTGAATCATATACACTATCTATATACGATAACTTATAAGCATGTTTTAAACTATAAGAAAAATTATTGAATAATCCTTTATAGTATACTGTATCTTTTATATCTTCATACTTATCTATTCTATAACCATCCTCGTACATCATCCATAATAGTTGATGTGCGTAAGCTTCCGCCTCATACATTAACCTATATTTATTCTTAGTCATGTACTTATAGGCTTGCATTATTGGTTCGTTATAGAATTGTTGCACGTGAACAAGCTCATGCTCTACTATACTCATACTATAATCAGTTCTTTTTACAAACACTATGAAGGTAAAAGCATAACCATTATACCCTTTTTTAAACACCGTTTTCCATATACTATCTGGAACCTTTACTATTAAAGAAAACGGTTTTCTAGTAAGTCTAAACATACTCTCTCCTTTGCTTTATATCAAATAATTGAATGACAAAGGTGGTATAAATGATAAAAACGAAATACTCTGTATTAAAGGGCGGTGTAACCTTGTACAAGACCATCCTTAAAGATAAGATACGTACTGAGGCAGATAGGTCCTTAATAGAAATAGACATTAACGAACTTGTTAATCATATGAGCGAAATCTTACTACAGTTAGAGGATGTGTCAGATATCGAAGAGATGAAAGAATTAACTTACGACCTATGGTTATTTAGCATTACCTTTTATAGAACATACAGTAAGCATTATAATTTAAAACAGATGTTTGATTTTCATATGTCTGGTGTAGGTGAGAAAGAATTAATCCTTCTAGAGAAAATTACACATAATTTAAATGTATTTCTATTTGAAAATGATATGATGGGGTTTATGACGAGTATGGTGGATTTAGAAGTTTTTATAAACTACCATAAAGATAAACATATTTATATATAAAGAAAGGCGTGTATGATATTAATACAACAAAAATGGATGTTCGGTTTAAAAGAAGTTAGAGTTAGTTATAATAACAAAACGCATATGTTATGTATTAAATCTAAAAGTAAGACAAGGTATAGATACGCATATATTAAGGTAAGGGATAAAAGAAAATCCTTGGTATTACTTTAGAGAGGTAGCAGGAGCTACTTCTAGTGATGTTATTAAAGAATACACTACTAGTCTATAGTAGGTGAAACGGTTTAAAATCCCGTTTCACCTACGTTCATATTTTTTTTTCTTTATATATTATATAGTTGATAAGAGTTAGTTAATATATATAAAAAAAGGGGGTAAAGATGATAGTATATGATAGTTTTAATTTAATAAAAAGTGATTCTGACAAAGATGTTATAAGAGTTATATTAAGTTTAGATACCAATATCTCTATAGATGGTGTAAAAAACGAGTTATATAAGAATAATGATTTAGAGCATGAAAGTATAGACGCCTTATATAGAAGTGCTCATAAACTACAAGATCTTTTTGGATGGAACCTTAAAGAAGTTATCTATCTAACCAATAAGCTGTTAGTAAGATGATATTTACAGATACCTATGAAATCTTTATGGAAGGATGGGATGGTATGTATGGTGATACTGTAATAATACCTGATTGTTTTAGAAATGATAGAGAGCGTATTATGGTAGAGCATTTACTACCATTAGGCAAAGATAATCTACCTTTTAACTACTATGAAGTTATATCAGATATAAAATATTCGTTGTATTTAAATAGGGATATAGGATATTTGTATAATGAGGATGTTCTAGCTTATGAGGTCAGTATAGTGGCTATGAGGATAATGAGATGTGATGTAGCGTACAATGGAGGTGTTGTCAGGAGATGGCTCCCTGGGAGAAAGTTAATGATATTAGAGACGATTGACGATTAGTAGAAAAGGAGGAGTTATGATTTATACCGATTTATATCAGCAATATGAAAACGTTTTAGGGAAACGATATATTATACACCATCCGTTTAATAGTATAGACGAGTTTGTTATCGCTGAGAATATTTTTACGATGAGTGGTGTTAATTTAATTAATGGTGCTATAGAAGATTCCGTTATAACAGATATAGAATACGACCTAATTAATAACATTCCCTCGTATTTCTCTTTTCGAAATCATGATGAAGATACAATGTTGGTTTCACATATATACTTACTATCGGAAAGGTTAATACCTTTTTACCCAAATACTATAAAAAAATTCGTGGTTTTAAGATGGTTAGACGGTAATAAGGTACTTATCGCAGAGTTATAGAAATATGCGTTTTTATATTACATGAAATACACATAAATTAAAAGGAACAACAATGACGGAACAAGTTAAAAGAACAGTGAATTCAAAAGGTGATATCATTATCACTATGGATAACAAAAAATATTTAAAAGCAGCTCCAGATGGATTTAAGGAGGCAACTGAATATCTGACAACAAGTAATGAATACAACAAAGCTGTTGCTAGTGATATTGCAGCGAAAGAGTTAAAAGAAAATAAAGATGCTGGTTTAGTCAAGATCCGTATCCCCTTTGGGTCTGGTAAGCTAGATAACTTGGAACTTAATTTCCAGAGAGAGCGTACTTTTGTAGATGTTGCAGCTTCTAAAAAAGAAGGTAAGAAGGTTACAAACACTAACCCTTATATGGGTCAGAAAGCTAAATCAAGACTTATGGGTACTAATACCAACATGAGTGAAGTTAAAGAGAGATTTAAGAAAGCTATGAGTAAAGCTTAGTTTAGTGGTAGAGGAGTCTTTTAATTAAGCTTCTCTATTATTTTTTATTTTTTTAGAAAAAGGAAAAATATGGAATTTGATATTAAAACTATTATAGATGAAATCGAATTAGTCAGAACCACAATAAATAATGGTGAGGAAAATCCACATCTAGATATGATATCTATTATAAAAGATATGGTATTATCTAGATTGGATAAAAACTCTTTTGAAATGAATGTACCTAAGGTAGTATCGCTTAAGAATATAAAACCTGAATACGAAATTGTTGTACGTAAAGTAAGGGTTGATGACAAAATACTTTTATTGGGTACCGAACTTGTTTCTATTTAAAATATTTTTATTTGAATACAATACAAAATGATATTATATAAACAAGAAAAGGATAAAAATGGCATCAGATATATTAAAGACTGTTGAAGAAGTTAGAGAGGTAGAATCGGTTTTATACGACATGATACACGGTTCGGATTTATACGCACAAAAAGATTTAGTGTTAACCTTAGAGGTTGTTACACAAATTAAGGAATCAAAACGTTTCGTTGTAGGTCAAATTATTATGTTAGTAACACGAAGTATGGACGGTATCATATTAAGTTCCGCACCTTGTATAGTTACCAAGGCTATAAAGTATACATTTAAAGACACGCCTAAGGTCGAGTATGCCTGTGTTCTGTTACTAGGTAAACTTAACTCCAGTGATGATGTTTCGGCACCTTTTATTATATCTGGTGATTTACCAGAAGAAAAGGTAAGTACTGTAATACCTTCTAATATTATAGGGTTTATTAAACATATGGTAGATGAAACAAGTACTATTAAAAACACTATAGCTTTAAAAGAGAAATTGGAAATACCACATTTCTTTTGTTTAGAGAATGAGAAATTTAAAAGTCTATATTAATAGATATGACGAGAGGGTTAACCCTCTCGTCTTTTTTTTTGTAGTCTGGAGGTAAGATTAGTTAATGTTACCTGAAAAATAATCTGCAAAGGTAAGATATGAAGATTTATGAATTTAAAGGTACCTCGTTAGGTTATTGGATTCCTAAAAGAATTAGTATAAATGGCAGAACACATTTTAACTTACGAATAGGAACTTATGCTAAAGGTTTTTGGGAATTTGTTGTTGGTATAGCTGATGGGATAGTTGATTTAGGTCAGGACCCTAAACCTTTAAAAGACGAATATTATTTAATAAATGTTCCTTCTAAAAAGACTGAGGGTGGTTTCCTCGAAGACAAAGCTGGTAACAGTATATATTATATAAACGAGATAGTTGGTCATTGTGATCAACCTGAGTGTATGTTAGGGTTAACGCTAACCTCTAAGTCTGTATTAGGTATAGAAATTTGTGATGATGCTGGTATAGGTGTCATGGCTAGATATAAACAAAAGATAAACGATAAAATGCATGAGCTTTCTGTTTATATATTTAAAGAGGGTGATGAGCTATTATTTAAACTAACTACTAAAGAAGACATTAAACTCATTAGTATAAAAATGAAAAAAGGTGTTTTAGTATTAGAGAAAGGTGTTAAGACTATATAGTCTTTTCAACCTTCCTTATTTATTTTTTGTTATATATTATATAGTTGAGTAGAAAAATAAATAAGGAAGGTAAGGGATGTGAGATATGTAATAACAGATATTGTTTATTCTTTAACATATAAGAAACGTTTAACTTTAGATAATATAATCTCTATACTAGAAGCTAATATATATTTCAATAATGAATATAAAGATTTTATAATAGATGAACCGTTTAATACTAATCTTCCTCTATACGATACAGAGTTATTAGATTATAGGGATTTTTTAGATTACTGTTATAGTTTCAAAATAGATGAGAAAATGTATTATAAGGTCAGTAATCTTATTGAGATCTTTGATAAAAAAATAGATAAATGTTGTATATATGATATTAGTATAGAAAGAGTAGGGAAAAATTATGTACTAGATTTACATAATAGGGGTAACGTAGCTGAGTTAAGGTATCTTGATCTAGTAAAATTGAGAGAAAAAGAGTAATAGGTGAGACTAGAAAAAGAAGATAGTTAAAAATAAAATAAAGGAATTAAAATGAAAGAAGATATATTTTACACATTGGAATCAGAGTTGGTTGATACACAAGTTTCGGTACATATTATTCAACTGAATTTTAGAAACATTGTGGAGGATGAAACTTTCTTCAAGTTTCTGATGGAATGTAAAGATCCTATAATGTTAGAGGTTTACGCTGAATATACACCTATAGATATAGACGCCTTAGACTACTATAATAATATACAAACAATGGTTGTGGAGTCACTAAGTGAGATGTTCCCTAACCATGAATACACTGTTTCATTTAGTTATGATGATATTAATGTTGTGGTACCTAATAAGTCATTTACTATTGACCGTATTATTAGCATGAATCCATTAAAGTTAAGTGTGTTATTACGAGAATATGATACAGACACTGATATGAATAAAAATGTTACACTTATAGATCCCAAAAGACTAACACCTAATATGAGAGGTTGTTCATGAAGGTAATACCTATACCCTCCTCTGTATATAAATTACGTGAAGGTTTAAAAGAGTATGATGAATGTAATTTAATCATCACAGAGGTATTAGATGTTCTAATAAGCTCATTTAGTCGACCTGAATACGAAAACGAGACATATATATTAAAAGAGATTGAACTGCTTATACATAGAGTTTTGGAAGAAAACGACAGTATACCTGATAGATTGATACATGTTGAGGCTAAAGTTATTTATATGGTAATAGAAAAACAATACAATTTTCTAGAGAACGATGTGTTAAAAATGGTTAACGTTTATAACTTAGACGTACGTAAAGAATACGTATATAAAATACAAGGTAATAATCTCTTAATAAGGAAATAAAATGAGTTTAAATATTGGAATAGTATTACAAGACATAGCTGAAAAATATAAAGATATGGATAACTATAGATTAGAAAATATAGATATACCTAAATACTTTACGGTAACGATAGATGAAAACGGTATGGGTGTTAAAGCATACGAGGAAACTGATACTTTTGATTTTACGGTTTTTACTAAAGAGGCATTAGGGATGGTCATCAATTTTAATACAAACAAACCCGATATATTCGGGACTGGGTTAAGATTGAAGTTAGTTGGTATGTATGATAATAAAGAAGTTCAAACCATTTACATACCTGACGAAACTGAAAATGAAAATATATACATGTTTAAAGATACGTATAATAATGACAATGATGTATATATACCAGAATCTGTTATAATTAAAAATAGTATTGTTAAGGGGTTAAGACCTACAACATACGAAGTTGTATGCAAGAATCCGCAAGAGGAGATGAATTTTAAGACGTATATGTCATCTCTAGGGTTAGATTATAAAGAAGTGTAAAAACACTTCTTTTTTTATTTTTTATACTAAGGAAAGAATATGATACCATTATTTTATACACAGTCTGGTATACAGTTTAGTATACGACACTCTGCACGTATTAGTAATTTAAGAGATCTCTTTAATATGGAATTAGAAAGAGTTGGTAACTATCATAAAGATTCATCAAGGTCTGTAAACAATAGTGATATTATTGTAAGATTTATAAAATCTATGAATGTGGATACTAGGTTAAGTATGTTCGATTATGTAAAAATGGTTGATTCCAGAGTAGTGTATATAGAACGCTCTGCTGGGATTATTTCTAATACTTCTTTTGGTAAAGTATTAAATATATTAAACGGTGATGGTATCATATTATCTATAGATACGGGTATAGACCATACACGTATAAAGGATAACTGGAAAACTATAGCACCTCTTAAACCATTTGCTACAGAAAATACAGATGTATCTTTACCACACCCTACCAAAATGTACCCAACCTTCACAGGGTATACTATTGATAGTAAATTATTAATGATGATGTGGTATTGGTATAGTAAAGAGGTAGAAAATCCTCAGGTAGCTTATTTTGTATATAGATATCTTTATACAAACATGATACCGTACTATTTAGACCACGCTATAGTTAATCTATTCTTAGGTAAAGAGGAGGTAGAGTTCAAGAATACAAACCCTATTTATGTGTTAAACCTAATGCCTAAACTAAAAAGATATCTAGAACCTCTTATACGCAAGACAAAAAATAAAAAATTATTCTACGAAGAGGTTATGTTAAATCTTAAACTTATACATTGTAGGGATATGTTAGAACTATATACTATAAAAGCAACTTTCTTTACCAAACAATCGAGACACGGTATGTTCATATTATATAAAGATATATTACAGGACCTTATCTTTTACTTAGGTGATAGAGGTATGCGTAGAAATCTTTCTGTGTTGAAAGATGTATATATCTTCCTAGAAAGAATGAAGAGTAGAAAAGATTTGACCTCTATAGATTATGATATCTATAAAGAGGATATAGAAATGAGTTTAGAAACCTTACTGACTATAAGTAAGAATAGAAGGATTTAGTAAATGGATTTAATAACATTTGGTTTGAGTAAGATACGTAAGACTATACCTAAACAGATTTTAGATATACGTTATAATATAGTTAAAGCAACTTATAGTAATGTAAATATGAATATAGAAGATATAGTTATACGAGGCGATGTTTTAATAGATATGAATCTTGTGTCGTGTAATCAGTTAGTGGTAAAGGTGTCAGACCTTAAATATTTAGGTTTATACGGTGATAAGATGATATATGATGTTCCTAGTATTTTAACTAACGGTTTAGCTATCATGGATGTTATAGCTGTTATAGGAGAACAAGGATTTGCTGTAGATAAAACCGTAGAGGCTAATATAGGTATACCCTCTACTACAAGAGTCTATCTTGTAAATAGACACACTATCTCTATAGATAAAGAATTCTTCTCAGCTACAGGCGGTTATGTAGAACTTACTTTAGCTTATGACGATAGAATGAAGGAAATAATGCCTGTATCCTATCCCGATATAGCTAAAGCTTTTATACTAGCTACTAAAGCTGATATCTATAATGAACTTATTATAGACTTAGACGAAGGTGCTTTATATTATGGACATGACATAGGTTCTATTAAAAGTAAGATAGAAGAATACGCTGACACTAGAGAACTCTATGATACATATATGGATGAAACCGTAGCTAGAGTTTTATTTATGAATAGCGATGACGCTATGCAAGACTGGATTACAGGGTTGTTACCTAATTCTCAATAAGAGAGACATGATTTTTATTTTGATATTTATAAGGTTCTTAGTAATATGATTAAAATTATATACTTTTTATTATTTATTATCCTAATAGGCTGCAAAGATGAAGAGATGCTCTATGAAGAAGTATATGAATCTCCTATGTATATATGTGAAGATAATGTTATTATAGTAAAAGATAGAAGCAACTTAGTTAGTGGTGATATACTAATAGGGAGTTCATTCTATATTAAGCTAGGTAGTGAGTGCTGAGTTTAGATACTCAGCATTGTTTTTTTTTTATTATTCTATATGTATTGTATGAAATAGTAGAGTATCTCTATTATTATCATAGGATATGGTATGTTGATTTTTAAAAATATTATGCTTGTACATTATGTATATGGTAGAATATAAACTGCCGTAACGCGTTATGGTTCTCTTAGGATAAGAGATAGATAAAATTTTTAATTAAAATAAAGGAAGTCAAATGGAATTCGGACAAGAAGATAGTAATAACTCAAAAGGTAAAGAAGGTAGCAGACGTGCTATTGGAGGACGACGCGGGCAGCGTAGTCACTTAGCTACAAGAGGGTTAACTTCAGGAAGTGGTGAAAGAATTGCAAAAGTAGTAGAGGCGTTTACAGAAATGTATAGTAATAGTATACAAGTAGAGTCTTCAGGTTTAGAAATAGGTCTTAAGACTATGCCAAAGACAATATACGGGGATGACTATGATGTTGTTGTTGTACATGCTACTGGAGATATAGAGACTACTGAGGGTAATGTTGTAGCATTAACAATGGTAGTACCTGTAGTACTGGAAGATAACTCTAATATATTAACGCCAAGAAAAGTAGTTCAAGAGATGGATATATTCTTCGATAAAACTAGAGGACAATATATAACAGCTGGTAGAAATAATAACCAGTCTGAGTTCTATCTTCCGACAGAAGTGCTAGAAGAAAATCTAGCTGCTAATATTGAAATAGCTCTTAATACGTCTAAAGACGCTAAGGTAGTAAGACTTGATGGAATAATGATTCCTAGTTTTGCAGACCTAGATAAGGAGGAGATTGTTCAAGAGTATGGTGGTCGTGGTGTTGACCCAATACTAGATTACTGGTACAAACTCACACATGATACTGTTATGTCTGTAACAGAAATGTGTAAGGATAGTAAGATTAAAACTAACTTCTTTACACACACCAAAGGTAACGTAGACAAGTTAGGTGTACATATAGATGATACATTTACACTACAAGTATATACTATGCAAAATACTGAGAAGGGTTCTTTCGGACCAAACACACGTGGTGTGTCTGAAGCTCTATTAAGTATCAATGGTGTAGTATCATTAACACCAGGTATCGTTGACGTAGAAGTAAACGGTAGACCAAAAGAAGTACAAAAATTGATACCAAACGTCATTGCTAGAAATGTAGATACACAATACATTCTAGAAGATGCTTTATTAAGTGTAGCTGCCCTTTCTACTATAACTAATGACAATAGATGGATGGACATCCTACTAGAAACAACTAGTGAGACTAGAGATCCAGGTTTAACCATTCAATCTATTGGGTTAGAAGCTAGACCGTTTAACAAGAAAAACGTAACTAGACAAGCAAAAGAGCAGATTCTATTCGATAACTGTATTGAAGGTGTTATGGTATCTTTAGATATCCCTGAGTATAGTCTTATGTCTGGTGCATTTGCAGTAATACAAGCAGCAGCTTCGGGTAGTAAAGAGGCACTTAAAGAGATTGTTATCACTGCAGCTAAAATGTGTGCTGATGAAAAAGGGAACAGTTCGTTTGATCCTGAATTTCCTTTGGATAACATCCTAGAGTCAATGGAGCTTCCAAACGGATATCTAACAAATGGTGCTGATGGTACAAAGCATACATTAAGTAGTATTGATGTGGACTATATCTGTGCCACACATCCTAAGCTTATAGATACATATGTAGAAGCAGAAACTAATCCTGATGGGATGCTAGACTTGATTGCTATCTATAATGATATCAATCTCGATAAAGCTAGATTAACTGGAATTAGACGTAGAGTAACATTTACTACTGATTTCATTAATGAATTAACAGAGGCGTTTGCAGATTGTGGGTTCAGTCTTACTATGGATCCTACTCAAACTTACAAAAAGTCTTCTGGTCGTGGTTTCGACAGAAAACGTACAAGCAGATTCGCTGGAACAGTTGATAGCAATATGATCAACTACAAAGGTGGTGAGAACCGAAGCCGTAGAGGTAGAGGTGGAAGAAGTACGTTTATTAAAAGACGTTACTAATCTGTACTATGAGCTTAACAGCTCATAGTTTTATTTTTATTTTTTTCTTAGCTGACTTTAGTAATAGGGAGATATAATGGGAGCATTGTTTGTAAATGCATTAGACGAATATAAGATAGATATTGATCCATATGCACAAGCTAGGGAACAACTACTTGTATATATAGAAAAGACATACGAAACCAATGGTGAGGAAGCTAACATTCTATATAAAGAAATGTTAGAGCAAAGAGATGTTAAAGACCCTACTGTTCTTTATGTAAATAGAGAGAATGGTATGGATAAGAAAGACGCTACAGTTTCTTTACTAGACTTTATAGAGGAAACAAAGAATAAGGGTGAGGCTATGACGCCCTCCTTTACATGTTACGATAGAGAAGAAGAATCATTTCAAGGTTTATTTATACAAGACGGTCTAGCTAATCGTTCTGCTAAGAAAAAGGAAGCCGCTAAGTGTGAAGGTAGAGGCGATAAATTAGGGTTCTTGATTAATAACCTTTTACAAAAGGCTTTTAAATTAAGGAATAACTCTTTATCAGGAGCTTACTTATCTCTATCCACTATATTCTATAACCCTTCATCACATACAGCACTAACGTCTGGTACTAGATTAGCAGCCTCTTTAGCTAACATGGTTACAGAAACTATGGTTGCTGGTAGAAGGTATTATAGAGATCCAGAATCTGTTATTAATCATTTCCTAACTATCTTATCTTCTATAGATAAAGAAGATATAAAGAAAACTAATAAAAAATATAATATATTAAACCCTACAAAACACGAAGTAATGATGATGGTCGAATACTCTATAAGTGATTATTGGTCTAACGATAAATACTTATCAAGCATAAGGAACTTTGTCTCTAAACTAGATGGAGAAGAACGTTCAGCTATAATGTTTACATATGATATGTTCCATCTAGAAAAAGTTAACCCTGTATTCGTTAGAGGGATGCTTGATACATTAGCTAAACCTCATATTGATATAAGTAGTGATATTGATAAACTTAAAGAATACGATGAATTTATTATAAATATTGCACACCATATATGTTTCGGTTCATTAAGAGGTAAGGGGAATGATTATAAACTCTTTTCGGAAAATCTAAAGGACCTTGTTGTTTCTACTACTATAGTACTAGATAGAAATCTTAAGTATTATAAAGAATACATAGACACATATTTAAAATCTAATATTATGCCTATCAACATTCCATTTATTAAAGATATGATAATGGAAGCTGTTTCTCATTCTGATACAGATAGTACATGTGGTTGGTACGGTGATAGAGTGCAAGATAGATTTGGTAAAATGGAAATGAATGAAAAGGGTATAGCTTACTTCTCCGTATATATGATGTTTAACTCTGGAGTAGTGTCACATCTACTTAGACAACTAACAGCTAACTTTAATGTAGCGTTAGATAAGAGAGATAAGTTAGCTATGAAGAACGAGTACTTCTTTCCTGTATTCGGTTCGGCTAATACTACAAAACATTATATAGCTAATATAATGTTAAAAGAAGGTCTAGTGTATCAGGACGCTAAGTTAGAGATTAAAGGTAACTCTTTAATCTCTTCTAATAATGATAAGTTTATACGAGACCATTTTACAGACCTTGTCAAGACTGTTACAGATACATTAACTAAAGGCGAACAATTAAACAGTGAGGATATATTAGGGAACATAGCTGACTTAGAAAGAGCTATATCCACTAAACTATATAACGGTGATGCTTCTGTATTTAAACTAGAGAAGGTAAATAATACATATAAGGTAATGAAGAACAATCCTGATAACTGGGTAGCTACAAATCTTTATCATCATCATCTTTATAAAGAGGTATTCGCCTCTACATATGGGGAGACTGACTTATTGCCTTATATAGGCGTTTCTGTTCCAATACAGGGTAATATTAAAGAGTTAGTGGAAGAGATAGAGGATATATCTATACGAAATAAGTTCTCTAACTTCTTGAAAGAGAATCCTAAGAAAAGTATGGAGAGAATAATTATACCTTACAGTGTTATAAGTAAGAAAGGTCTACCTAAAGAATTACAGCATTTTGTTAATGAGCATGAGCTTATACATAAGTTACTTACAGGGCATTATATACTATTAGAAATATTGGGTATATACCTTAAGGAAGGCGCTATATTAAAAGAACTAGGTTATTAAAAAAGAATTACAAGAATAAGGTATAATACCTTCTTGTAATTCTTTTGTATTTTTTAGTTGAATTAAAAATAAAAGGAATCCGAAATGATAACACCTCTAACCATACCAACACTTTTAAAGAAGTTAAAAAACCATACCTTGAATAAAGTTTTTCTTAACTTCTTTAACGGGCATTATTATACACCTGAATCGTACACTAACATACTTAAGGATATCTACGAAGATAGCCTGTTATTAAACAGAGATACTATAACTGTTTATCTAAATGATACAGAGTATACGTATAGTGAATTAAATGTTAAAAATAGAAATATAAAAGATGAGGAATTAATAGAACGCCTATTCTCTCAAGTACATATATTAGATATTGTCAAACTATTTTCTTGTGTATCTGAAAACCCTAGAGGTGATACAATGGCTGTAAAGGATAATTAATGCATATTCTTTTAGAGGAGTTTGGTAATTTAGAAAAAATTCTAAACCACACTAGTCTTATGATATATGATTTAGAAACTACTATTGGAGAAGATATTATACCTAATACAGCTATAGTATTAAATCATATTATAAAAGACGTTAAATCAAAATATAGTTTAGATTTAGAATTGTTAGAAAGTAATGAGAATCCATTAGCTAAGTATCAACATGACATTGAAGGTATAAAAGAGTTATTAAAAAGTACAAGAGAACGCTATGATAAACTATTAATCACGTATAGATTATTCGTTAGAAAGATATTCTTAAAAGCTTTAAATGGTGTTAGTATGCGTAAGTCAGCACTGGAGGACTTACTAGAGAACCTTCCTGTAAATACAACTAATGAAGATATACCTCTAGCTATAAGTAGAAATCTACATGCTATATTACCAAAAGGTGTTTATGAAACTTATCCTTTAGAAACTGATTTAGATATATCGGGTTTATATAAATCGTTTAAGAAAGAATTTGAACGTAATGATAATAAAGAAGAATTGTTATCATCATTCTCTAATAAGAAATTACTTAATGGTTTTTATAGCGATATAGCTGCCAGATTAAAAAGTGACAAGTATAAAGAAAGTCTTGTTATATTAGTAAGAGCTAACAGTTCTTTATATACAGCTGTTGTTACAGATAAAGGTGATGTATTTAAAAGCAAGGCTTTGGTAAAGAATACAAAACGTATACGGCATGGTAGTGGTAAAGATATGGAGGATATGTTAAAGAAAGCTATAGAGGCTAATGAGGACTTTAGTAATACTATAGAAGGTATTTTCTCCATATTAAAAGATGCTGAAGATTATGAGGTTCGTGTTAAAGAGGTAGATAGTAAAGGTAAAGCTAACGCTGCTATAAAGAAATTTAATAGTACATATTATAGTACTATTAAAGATATACTACCTTGGATGGCTTTTCAGACTGGTATGCATCTTTATACACATATAGGTTATGTTATAGCCGTAGCTAAAGACTTTAGCAAGGAACGCTAACATTTTGTTGAATATAAAACCCCTAAAAGGAATCTTAAATGGATTTAGAACAATTAGAAGAAAATAAAAAATATGTTATAGTTATGGATAGAGAAGAATATATCCAAGAGGTAGAGGATATAGAAGAACTAGTTAATGAAGGTGAGGTAGCTTTTTCTAATGTTGATGGTATATTAGCTATGGGTGAATCTTATAGAGAAATCTTAACTAATGCTGATAAAGAAAATATAACTGCTAATCAGGTACTTGCATTAAGAGCAAGTGTTGTGGCTAGTATGCAAGCTGCTAAAGGCGATGCTAAGAGTTTATTAGGTCTAGATATGGAGAGTACTGTAATCGTACCTAGCTCTAGTTTACAATATGACTTAGAGGGTGTTAAAGACTTCGTTAAAAAACTATGGGAGAAATTTAAATCTGCTCTAGTAAAAGCTAATGCTTTCTTTAAGAAACTATTTCTTAAAATACTTAATGTTGTAAGTATGAGAAAGGGTACTATTGAGAGATTAGAAGAAGAAGTTAGTAATGCAACATCTATACGTTCTGAAATAACTAATGCTGGGTTAGCTAAGAAATTAACACTAGTAAACTTCTATAATGAAAAAAATTCAGATGTTGTTAGTGTTGGTAGTTATACTAAGATTAAAAACTATATTACTATTAAAGGTAGTGGTAAGGGTCTAGAAACATCTGTAAAGACTTTAGAGAAAAGAGTTAAACTTCTAGATAGTATGGTTAAGAAGAAAGATTTTGCAGAGCTTATAGACGCTAAATACTTTAACGATATAGATGATGGTATTTTGTCTATAGCTAACTTAAAGAAATTATCTTCAGGTTCTTTACTTACTGATAAAATCGATAAATTTATTCTAGGTGGTGTAGAAGGAGTTAATGCTTATGGTATAGGTATATCTCCTAAAGGTAAAGTAATGAAATTTACTGTTGCTTTAAAATATCAAAAGGGTAAAGCAATAACTGATATTAAACAAAACTCATTAACGGCTCTATTAAAAGATGCTGGTAATATCAATGATGACTTTAAAAGTTTAGTAGATGACACTTTTGCTTTGGTAGGTGATACTATGGATGCATCTGATAGACTAGGTGATATCATTATGAGTAAAGACGCTGTCACATTATTCGATGAAAATAAAAAACAATTTGCTAGAGAGAAGAAAGATATGAAAAATATTATTTCTCTTACTCCTTGGTTAGCTTATAAACAGGTTATGGGTGTCTATAGAGAAATAGGTGCAGTCATTTCTTTAGCTACAGAGGCTTTAAAAGATAAATAAAAAGAATGGTAAGTGTATAGTTACGTAACTATACACTTACCTAGCTCCATTCTTTTTATTTTATGACATACTATTATGTTAAAAAGAATTTTGTACATCTAGCTAGATATACACAAACACAAAATAAAAAAGGAATCTATTATGGATTTAGAACAATTAAACGACGGAACTGAAGTAACTGAAGTAACTATGGACAGTGAAGCTGTTGATCAAATGGTAGCAGATGTTGAAGAAGCTGCAGAGCATGAAGCTGTTGTAGTAAGCGCACTTGACACTGTAACAGGTCTTTTAGATATGGAAGCAACTTTTTCAACTATTGTTGTTGCTGATAACGAGTCTATTACTGATAACCAACTTGCTGCTTTTAGATCAGGTGTTGCTGCATCTATGACTGCTGCTAAGACTACTATGAAAGCTACTTTCGGTATTGATGCTGAAGCTACTTATGTAGATGCTACTACTGCATATGCTAAAGATGTTGAAGGTATTAAAGAATTCTTTAAGAAAATCTGGGCTAAAATTAAAGCTGGTCTAGTAAAAGCTAATGCATTCTTTAGAAAAATGTTCTTAAAATTCATCAACATGGTGAGCTTTAGAAAAGGTACTATTGAAAAACTTCAAGAAGATGTTGCTGCTGCAAGTACTGGTAATGAAGAACTTAAAGCTTCTAAATTTGGTATCGTTAAAAAACTAGCTGCTCCTGCTACTGTAAACGGTAATCTTTCAGGTACAGAAATTAAAATCGACGCTGCAACTATCGAAGCTATGTTTGCTGGTTCTGAAGGTACTGAATTAGCTGCTATTAGTAAAGGTGTGGCAGAATCCGCTAAAATGATTAAAGAAATTGTTAAAAAACCTACAAAAGCTAGTCTCGCTAAACTAGAAGAAGCTATGGAAAAAGCTGGTTCTGGGTTAAAAGATACAGACGTTAAAGAACTTGAAAAAGCTGATGCTTCTACTATGAAGAAATTCAAAAAAGCTACAACTATGACTATTGTTAGAGCTACAGGTTCTAAAGTATATGTATTTGGTATTACTGATAAATCAAACGTCATTACTGGAACTGTTTCTATCAAAGCTGATAAAGTAAAAACTCTTACAGGTCTTACTTCTGCTGTTGTAACAGAAGGTCTTAAGAAAGCTGAAAAATGTAATGAAGATTTCAAAAGTATTGTTGATACTGCTTTCGAAGCATACGATGACGCTGAATCTATCGCTACGGCATTTGAAGGTGTTAAACTTCCTGATACTGCTACTGATGATGAAAAGCAAGGTCTTAAAGCTACAGAGAAAATGGGTAAAAACCTTGTTTCTTCTACTCCTTGGATTGCATTTCATACTTCAATGGGAATCTACAA
>Ga0256844_10000307_pt1 | contig 18830 bp, 16 predicted proteins | sample MusselsmetaG_FD_189100 | JGI IMG/M metagenome (GOLD analysis project Ga0256844, IMG submission 189100) | Mussel associated microbial communities from hydrothermal vent at the East Pacific Rise, Pacific Ocean - Mussels | ecosystem: Host-associated > Mollusca > Shell > Unclassified ... | reverse complement strand
TTCTCTCTTTGATTATTGTTATACCTTTTATTCTTATCGCTAAAGAACCAGATTTGGGTACAGCACTGGTACTACTAATCACAGGGTATGGTATTTTGTTTGTGGTAGGTATAAACTGGAAAATCTGGGTAAGTATTTTAGTTATTCTAGCTTTTAGTGCACCACTGCTTTATACACAATTGAAACCTTATCAAAAAAAACGTATTACCGATTTTGTTGGTAAACCTAGTTACCATGTTAATCAAGCACTCATCGCCATAGGTTCAGGGGGTATGGAAGGACAAGATAAAGAAAATGCAACACAAACACAACTCAAGTTTCTTCCTGTTTCATCAACTGATTTTATTTTTGCTTATTTAGGTGAAAGGTTTGGATTTAAAGGAATGATCACAGTCATTGGGCTTTATATTTTACTCATATTTAATTTACTCTACATCTCATATAAATACCCTTCTGACTATCTCATAAAAGCATTTTCTTCTGGTTTAGCATTTTTACTCTTTGTCTATATGGGTGTCAATATCTATATGGTCATTGGTATGGCACCAGTAGTAGGATTACCACTACCTATGTTTAGCCATGGAGGTACCTCTTTTATTATCTTTGCAGTTATTTTTGGAATTTTACAAAATTTAATTACTTTTAAAGACTACAGTAGATATAATTCTGACTCGAAAATAACTATGATTTCGAAAGAATAATCAACTATTAAATAAGGGTTCTTAGCTCAGCTGGTTAGAGCACTCGGCTCATAACCGAGTGGTCCGGGGTTCGAGTCCCCGAGAACCCACCATCCTTATTTAATTTATCCCAACTACTTCACATTTTTTACACAGTCATCTATTACACTTATCTATACTAGTAACAGAATAAAATCAGGAGACTATTACTCATGCAAAATATACTAAGAATTACACTTACTACGCTCACGATATTGTCTTTTCAAGGATGTGCAAATCACGCAAATTTTATAAAAAAATATGATTCATGGATTGGACACAATATTAGCTATTTTATAAAAGAAGTCGGTTATCCTGACAGTACTTTTGTCATACCAAAAAAACATAAGGTCTATGTGTATGAACGTTCACGCGTGTATTCCCTACCAGCCCCGATAATGAGCTATGGCTATGATGGATATTACGGAGGATATGGGATATTTGGGTTTAGTTATGGAAATGATATCGTACAAGAGAGTTGTAAACTCTTTATAGAAACCAATAAAAAAGGTACCATTGTAAAATGGGGCTCTCGTGGTAATCACTGCGTCAGTAAGTAACTCATTTATTCTTCAAATATAATAATATCATAAGCACTTGTTGTTACCAGTGCTTTACTTACATGTACTGAACCATTACGATTTACTTTTGAAAGTTCTTCTCTTAAAAGATCAATCTCTTTTTGCATTTCATCTATTTGTTCCTTGAGCTGTAAAGCAATATCTACGCCAGCAAGATTCACTCCCATTTGACGCGTTAGTCGTAAAATAAGTTTCATACGATCTATATCTTTTTGAGAATATAGACGCATTCGTCCTTGTGTACGAGAAGGTTCGACTAAACCTTCTCGTTCATACTGCCTAAGTGTTTGAGGATGAATATCAAGCATTGTTGCCACTACAGATATCAGATAAACAGGTTCTTCATAACTATGCATAGGTTTCTCCAAATTATAGTTTTTCTTCTAATATTGTCTTTAACTCTGTATCCAAATTATCGACATCAGGTAAAGCAACATTGGCAACTAAATATAAATCACCTTTCATTGCAGTTTTTCTATCAGGTACACCTTTTCCTTTAAGTCTAAACTTTTGTCCATTTTTTGTATTCTTAGGGATCTTAAGAGAAACCTCTTTTTCTGGTGTTTCTATTGATATTTTACCACCAAATAATGCTTCCTTAAGTGGTACATCAAAAGTTTTATAAAGATTATCACCTTTTCTTTCATATTCATCAGAACTTGAAACCTCTACTTGAATAAGTAAGTCTCCTGCTTGCCCTTGGTATTGTTTACCTTTACCACGCACACGCATTGTCTCACCTGATTTTATACCTGCTGGTATTTTAATATCAAAGCTTTGACCATTTGCTGATACTTGATGTGTACCACCAGTCACTGATACCATAAAGGGGATAGTGATTCGTGTTTGCATATCAAGATCGGGTCCACCAAATCCGCCTCCGAATCCACCAAATCCACCTTGTGAACCTCCCACACCGCCTCCTCCAAACATCTGACGAAGTATTTCATCGAGGTCTACTCCTGCTCCTTGTCCTGAAGCAAAATCATGGAAATTTTGTCCACCAAACATTTGGTCACCAAACTGGTCATATTGTGCTTTTTTCTCTGCATCTGAAAGCACTTCATAAGCTGCATTAATCTCTTTAAATTTATCTACCGCAGACTCTTCTTTATTAATATCTGGATGATATTTTCTTGCAAGTTTTCTATACGCTTTTTTAATTTCATCTGCATTTGAATTTTCACTCACACCAAGTGTTTCATATAAACTTTTTGACATTTTATTCCTACTTTTTTCTAAAATATATATTTATTAATTCGCAAATTATATCAAAATAGTTTAGTCTATGTCAATCAACTTTAAAGGATAAAGTCAAATTAATAGTGTGAGAATATTTAAATAATCTTGATTGTCCAGATAATATTATATTTATAAATATCTATCTAAGATTAATTTAGTTATAATCTAAATCGAACCAAAATAAATTCAATATAATTTCTAGGGGGAATTAAATGAAAAAAACATTACTTTACCTATCTATTGCGTTGGCAATGGCAGGGTGTACAACAAAAGAGGATTTGATTTTATTCAATGAAACGAATGTAACATTACCAGATGCAAAAAACAGTGTGACAGATTTAAGCCATGAGGCAAGATATGAATATCGTATCGCACCGCATGATAGAATTTCTATTACAATGTATAACCATCCTGAACTTGGTACAACAAGTGTACAGAGTCAAAAACAAGATTTAAATGGGGTATTGGTTAATTCAAAAGGATTTGTGAGATTACCACTTATTAAATCTATTCATGTTGCGGGACTCACACAAACAGAAGCACAACGAAAAATAGAAAAATCATATAGTACATATCTAGAAGATGCAGAAGTTTCTATTGAAGTTCTAAATAAAAGAGCTTATGTTTTAGGTGAAGTTAATAAACCTGGACCAATCAGACTTTTTAATGAAAAAGCACCGTTGTTACAAATTCTTGCACAAGCAGGTGACTTAAAGTCGTCAGCAAATAGACATGCAATTGTTATTATGAAGCACAGAAGAAATAAAGTATATACGCAAACAGTGAACTTGACAGGCACAAATGCTATTAGACTTGCAAATACTGTTGTTTACCCAGGTGATGTAATCTATGTCACACCTAGCAATATCTCAGCATACAATATTGGAATTAACGATGTTATGCCAGCATTTAATTTAGTAGGTGGTATATTACAACCTATAGTAAATACAAAATACTTACTAGACCTATAAAAACTACAAAGAAAAACTCTTTGTAGTTTTTCTTTACTCTCCTTTCAATACTCACATAAAGTTAAACTTTAAACTATATTACTAATACTAAAAAAATGACACAACGTATTATTTAGAATATCCCTTACTATTAGACATAGGACTATAAGACTTTGTAAGTTAATAGTATATTTTTTGCTTACATAATCTTGTACATATCTTTTTATTAAGCATAGCATACAAACATTTTCTAATATAAAACTAGAACCATAGTTTTATACGCTTGAATTACTCCTGTACAACTATTAATATACATATAAAATTATATAGTTAGATTACATCTTATTCGTATAAAGAATTATAATTGATGGTATATAAGTAAGGAAGGTTGATTCTTTAGATTTCTCATCTTTAAAGGAGAGTTTTAATCTTCACTAAAAGACTTTAACAGCCAGAAGTATTTTACGATATGATCCTTGAAAGTTCAAGAAAATATTTATTTTTTAATATATAAAAGAAAATTTAGATTTTTCAAAAGTTATATGAGTTTGGATAGTATATTCGAGATATACAGAAGAATCTATAAAGTTTAACCCTATCAAAAATATTTTTAATATGGAAAGACCTTACTCTAATTTTAAATTGTATTATTCAATATAATATTTTTTGAAATAATATCTTCATAAATATCACTACGTGCTACACTAGATAAACTAGTCATATGCTTTTCATGATGAACATCACTACCTAAAAAGTCAATCATACCGTTATCATTCAAATATTCTACATTTTTTTGTGCTTGTTTCCCATAAAAACCTACAAATGAATTTAAATTTGCTTGAAAGAATGCACCTTGATTTTTAAGTGCATTAAACTCTTCTTCTATATTTTTAATGTATTGATATCTTTCAGGATGTGCTAAAAGAGGCTTATATCCTGCTGCAATAATATTGTAAATAACAGATTCTAAATCAACAGGTCTATTCACATAGGATGTTTCAAATAAAATATATTCATCATCTATTGCTAATAACTCACCTTTTTCTAAAAGAGTGAAAAAACCTTCATCGACATAATATTCTGCAGCAACTTGAATATCAATATTCAAATGAGCCTCTTGCGTAGCCTTTTTTAATTTAGAAAAATTTTCTAATATAGAGTTTTTTGTATTATTATAGGCTTTATTCATGATATGTGGAGTGGTAATTATTTTTGTATAACCGAGTTGTTCAAAACCTTTTAGTAACTCAAGGCTCTCTTCCATACTTTTGGAACCATCATCTATCCCTGGTACCAAATGTGAATGAATATCCGTTTTAAGATATTCAATATTTTGAGGAACTATTTTCTTTTTTTTTAAAAAAGAGAACATTTAGTCCTCCTCATAATAGCCATGACCATAGCCATAACCTATTTTTTCATGTTTTAAATCATTTAGTACAATACCAAAACCTTTTATATCATATTCATTATTGATACGTTCTACATTTTTCAAAAATTCTTTTTCAGAATACCCTGCTCTTACAACATAAAGAGAGATATCTGATTTAGGCATAATTAGTAAAGCATCAGTCACCAAACCAATAGGAGGTGTATCAAATAGTACAATATCATACTGCTCTTTTAGTTCATTTATTACTTCATCCATCATTCCGTTAGCAATAAGTTCACTAGGGTTTGGAGGAATAGGCCCTGATGATATAAAATCAAGTCCAGCATATTCTGCATGAGAAATATGTTGAATTACATCTGATAATTTTTCTTTTTTTGCTAAAACAGAACTAATACCTTTTAAATTTGACAATTGCAATCGTTTATGCAGTTGTGGTTTTCTCATATCTAAATCTACAATAATAGTTCTTTTACCAGTTAAACTCATAATAGCACCAAGGTTAATACTAATCGTAGTCTTACCTTCACCTGAAATAGTAGAGGTACTTGTAATCATGAAGGATTCTTTTCCTTGAGATAAGAATCCTAAATTTGTCCGTAGTGCCCTAAATGCTTCACTTGCTGCAGACTTAGGCGCTTCAAGTACTTTTGCTTTACCTTCTGAACCACTAAAAGATGGAATTGCTCCAATAAGAGGTAGAGAAGTCATCTTTTCGATATCTTCTTCACCTTGTACTCTAGTGTCTAAATATTCTCTAAATAACACATATGCAATTGCCAATAATAATCCCAAAATAAAGCCCATGATTGCCATTATCTTTCTTTTAGGGGCAAAAGCCTCTTCAGGTAGTACAGCTGGATCAAGAATCTTATTTGCACTGATTGTTCCAGCTTTTGCAATTACAGCAGAAGCACGTTTTTCTAAAAGAAATGAATATACTTTTTCATTTACTTTAAAATTACGTTGTAGTCTACCAAGTCTTCGTTCACTCTCAGGTAAAGATCCAAGCATCTCTTTTTGATCTTTTACTGTTTCAGCAAGTAGGTTTCTACGCTCATCAATATGTGTTTTCAAAGTTTCAATATTAATTCTTATCATTTTTTTCAATTGATTAATAACTCTATTGATACTTAGTACTTTTCTATGTTTACTTGTATACGCTTGTAATAAAGGTCTTCTTTCTAAAAGAGCATCTTGAAGCTTTGTAATGAGTACATCTAAACTTTCGTCCAAGTTAAGCCCTGATACAGATAGTGTTTCAAGGTTTCGACCTGCCTTCACTTTTTTATAAATAGTACCTAACATTTTTTTCTTAATCTCAATTTTTCTTAATTCGGCTTCAGAATCACTTAACTTTTCTACAATATCTTTCGCTTTTGACTCTAGACTCACAGTACTGATAGATTCTTTATATTGTTCTAGTTCATTTTCAGATTCTTTTAGTCCATTATCAATATCTGCAAGTTGCTGATCGATAAACTCTAAAATACTTGAAGCTTCAGCTGTTTTAGATTCTATTGCATACTGTATATAACTCGTTGCCAATGCATTTGCGACATCTTTAGTTCTAAGAGGTACATTATCTGAATATACAATATTAATAAGTGATGACTTTTCTGTCAACTGCTCTACATTTAAATGTTTATATAAATATTCTACTGCTTTATTTGTATCTAACACAATAAAACGATATTTTTCTGCATTAAGTACATTCACATCTTTTGACAATAGAGTAAAAGAGTAATGTGCATTTTTTATTTCTTTATTATACGTATATATACCATTCTCGTCCCAAGTGGTTCCATTTTTATCTTTTCCTGATGCTTCAAGCTTATAGGTTTTATTATCAATAGGGTAAATAGTGAAAGGTGTATTAAACCCCTTAATCATAATGACTTCAAATGGTAAGTTTTTATAGAGTTCAACTGGTCTTTTAAATCCATTAATCGCATAGTATTTATGCGTAACATCAACTTTTTTCAATGTATTTAACGCAATATGTCGTGATGTCATAATACCAATTTCAGTATCAAGGTTTACAGTAGAACCACCAAGAGCCATGCTAAGAAGATCCTCTTTTTGTGCTCCTGATTTTTGCTGTGCACCAATACTCACTACAGTATTTGATACATATTCATTCTGCTGATAGTATGCATAAGCACCAAAAGCTAGTCCAAAAAGTAAAGCTATAAAAGGAATAAAAAATTTATACCTTCCAAGTATTTTAAATAATTCTTTTATATCAACTTGTCCTGTTTCTTTTATCTCTGTTAACGCTTTATTTTTCATTTGTTTATCCTAATAAATTTTATTCATATCTTTATATAACTTTAATGATTTATAAGATTATAACACAATAGCACTATAGAATTAAATCATTTTACCTATTATATAAATAGACATTTTTATCTGCTCATATTCTATTAAAAGAATGTCAAAAAATGTCAAATATTATTTAATATCTGAACATTTTATACTAAGTTTACTCTTTTTTATAATATTTTCTATAAATCCATAGTTATCTTTCATTTTTAAAAATTTCTTTTCAACAAAATGCCAAGAAGCTATAGACAAAACTAGTGTCATTATAAAACTGTATATAATTATCTCTACTACAGAAATATGAGGGTCAATCGCAACTAATATTTGTAAAACAGGAAATGCATAAATGTACATTCCATAAGAATAATCGCCAAAAGAGTTAAATTTACGAATAACTCCCGATGGTACATAGGCTACAAAAAATATAATATAAGGCAAGGTTACACTATAGATAACTATAAAAAAGTTTTGTGATAGCATTGAAAGTAAAAATAAACCTACAGCTAACACAAACCATTTATAAGATAATACTATATGCTCTTTCCAAACATAAAAAGCTGCACCCACAAAAAACATTGAAAACAATCGTATAAATCTTTCACGATTACCATATAAAAAAGGATCTATTACATTTACAATATGTAGACTAATAGATACTACAGCTGCCGTTAATAGTACATTTTTTAATGTTAAAAATTTAATATATTTTGCTATACAAAGACTAAAAAATAAAATAACAGCTAAAATAATATACATTTTTAATTCAAAAGGCAAAGTCCAAAGTGACCCATTTATAACACCTTTCCATGGTACATCTGTAAATACCCCAGGAAGATAATGTTCCACGCCACCAAGAAGTGTAATATTTTTAACAAGATACTTATATGTTTGAGGATGAGTAAGATACTCTGATGCACTTAAAGAAGTAAACCAAAGTCCCACCACAAATACACAAAAAAGTACAGCCACAATTAACCCAGGGTATATACGTAGTATTCTGGCCCAAGCAAATGCAACCATATTACCTCTATTTAGATAACTGCTTGTAATAAGAAACCCACTGGTAATAAAAAAGATATCTACCGCTATATCCCCCAAGGACATCCCCAGCAAAACTCTTAATGGTTCAGAAGATGCTTGTCCTGTAGTTAAAGAAAAAGCATGAGTATATAATACAAATAGTGCTGCCATAAAACGTAAGAGATTAAAATTATTGTCTCTACTGGATGTATAATCTGATAGTAACATTATAAGTATCTAACTTTTCTTTAAATTATCAAGAATACTTTTCCAAGCATTTAGCGCCAAAGTATCAGGTATTTCAATATCATCAAAGGTAATCATTTCACCCTCTTTAATTTCTCTTTTGAGTGTAACATTAGAGAATAATCCTATTGGTACATGTGAGGTGTTACCTTCAATAGTAATGGCCTCTCCTCTTACATCAAAACTACCAATTCCTTTTTTAATTGCTGTTCCTGCTTTAATATCACGTTTAGCTATCGTTGCAACACTAATAGTAGGATGTGCACTATTGTCTAAAAGTACCCCTCCCCCTGTTAAAACACGTTTAATAGTTTTCACTATTTCTAAATGACATAAATGGAAAGTTCTCTCCAGACAATAATAAGGTCCCTCACCCATTTTGTAATAACGTAGTCCATCTTTTTGCTCTTCTTGGTGTTCGGCCATCAAAAATACACCTGCTGGTAACTTAGGAGATAATAAGTAATCAGAAACGGCATAGCCTAACTTTTGAGCTTCTTTAGCTAAAAGTTCTCCACCTTTTTGCATATCATCTTCTGCTGGTCCTACAAGCCCTTGTTTAATAATACCTGCGCCAAAACCATTGGCTACAAATGCTTGTTCTATTTGTACTTTCGTTCCATCTGTAAATGATGTGACCATATCAAGACTAAGTCCAGATTTTTCACCCCAATATTCCATTTCGTCTTTAGGTGGATTAAGGTTTAGAAAACCTTTTATATTACCATATACTAAAGGTTTAAAACCCATTTCAACAGCTTCTTCATGCAATACTGCTAATGCGCCTGGTTGGTCACCCTCAGCTTCAGTCACTAAACCTTTATCAATAAAATATGAGCCCGACGTAATGTGAAATTCTGAGTTCATTGTGACCACAGGTATATCTGCTTTGAGTATCGCATCTATAGAATCTGTTGCATAAATAGCATCACCACTACATTCTACAATTAAATCAGAATTTTTAATAAGATCATCAAGATTATTTGTAAGTAGTTCAGACAAAGGAAAATCACTACGTGAGGATACACTTGTTCTTGTAAGTATCCCCGATACACTATATGATGCATGCTGATTTAATAAATTCACCAATCCCGTTGCTATAAACCCTGTACCAATTACACCTATTTTATGCATATTAAACCCTTTTTATATACTATATTTAATTTTATGAATTATACTTTTGTAAATACCATTCGATTGTCTTTAGAATACCAGATTCAAAATTCTCATCTGCTTTCCAACCTAATTCATTCTCGATTTTTGTAGCATCGATAGCATATCTTCTATCATGCCCTGCTCTATCTTCAACATACGTAATCAATGATGTATAACTCTTATCACTTGGTACTTTTTCATCTAAGATTTCACAAATTTTTGTAACTATATAATTGTTATCACGTTCATTACGTCCACCTATGTTATATACTTCACCATTTTTACCTGTATGATATACTAAATCAATACCTTTACAGTGGTCTAATACATAAAGCCAATCACGGATATTTTTACCATCACCATATATTGGAATCATCTCATTGTTTAATGCTTTTCGTATAATGGTAGGAATGAGTTTTTCATCATGTTGCTTAGGTCCATAATTGTTTGAACAGTTTGTAATCACAGTATTCATACCATACGTATGATGGTAACTTCTAACTACCATGTCACTACCTGCTTTACTTGCTGAATATGGTGAATTTGGGGCATAAGGTGTCTCTTCTGTGAAAAGTCCTTCTTTCCCTAATGTACCATAGACTTCATCCGTAGAAATATGATGAAATCTACATCCATCATAGCCATTTTTAAAGACAAAAGGTTTTTCCATCCAATATTTATATGAGACATCCAATAAAGTAAATGTACCATTTACATTTGTCTCTATAAATACACCTGGGTTTTTAATCGAATTATCAACATGACTCTCTGCTGCAAAATGTATTACACCTCGGATATCGTAATCAGAAAAAATCTTTTCAACAAGTGCTCTGTCTCTAATATCCCCTTGAATAAAAGTATGACGGCTTTCATCACTTACATCTTTTAAATTATCTAAATCACCTGCGTATGTGAGTAAATCAAGATTTACAACATGATAATCAGGGTATTTTTCAACAAAATGTGGAACAAAGTTTGATCCAATAAATCCTGCACATCCAGTTACTAAAATAGACTCTTTTTTTGTACTCATCGTTTTTCCTTATGTATATAATTTTTTGCTATAGTCAAATAAATCAGCATCTTTAAGTAAAGGCTGTTTGCTGTCTTTTTCTGAAAGAAGTATCTTCTCTATATCAATACCCCAGTCAATTCCAATCTCTTCATCATTATATAAAAGACCTCTGTCATTTTCAGGCGAATAATAATTATCTACTTTATAAAGAAATGTTGCCGTAGGAGAGGTCACTAAAAAACCATGTGCAAATCCTCTTGGAATAAAAAGTTGCTTTTTATTCTCACCGGTAAGCTCTACTGCTACATGTTCACCAAATGTGGGAGATCCCTTGCGTATATCCACGGCCACATCCAATACACTGCCTTCTATAACACGTACAAGCTTGGTTTGAGAAAAAGGTGCCATTTGATAATGTAATCCTCTTAATACACCAAAAGATGATTTGGATTCATTGTCTTGAATAAATTTTACTTTATAACCTAATGCATCTTCAAGTTTATCTAAACGAAATGTTTCTGTAAAATATCCTCTATCATCACCGAACACTTTAGGTTCGATGACAAAGACATCAGGTATTTTTGTTTTTGTAATTATCATATATATTCCTTATCATCTTTCAATTCAAGTGTAGTTATAACATACAATTGTCAATTAATGTCAAAATATTAAATAATTATCTTTTCTCATTTGCAATTTCTATCATATATTGACCGTATTCAGTTTTCTTCAAAGGTTCTGCAAGTTTCACTAATTGTTCAGAATCAATCCAACCTTTGTAATGTGCTATTTCTTCAATACAAGCCACTTTGTACCCTTGTCTATGCTCAATATTTTGAATAAAATTACTAGCTTCAGCCAAACTTTCATGTGTACCCGTATCAAGCCAAGCATAACCTCTACCAAGACGTTCTACTTGTAGTGTTTTTCTTCTTAGATATTCTTGATTAATAGATGTTATTTCAATTTCACCTCTATCAGAAGGTTTCACATTTTTTGCAATCTCAACCACATCATTGTCATAATAATATAGTCCAGTAACAGCATAATGACTTTTTGGGTTTTCAGGCTTTTCTTCTAGAGATATCACATTGTTATCTTCATCAAATTCAACCACACCAAAACGCTCTGGATCTTTAACATAATAACCAAATACGATAGCACCTTTTTCTAGTTCTGCAGCTTTTTCAAGACGAGGAGTCAGTCCTGGTCCATAATATATATTGTCACCTAAAACAAGACATACACTGTCTTTTCCTATAAATTTTTCACCAATAATAAAGGCATCTGCCAATCCACGAGGTTCTTCTTGTACTGCATAGGTTATACTCATGCCTAATTCACTACCATCCCCTAACAAACCTTCAAAAAGTTTTGTATCACGTGGTGTAGAAATAATTAATACTTCTTTAATACCTGACAACATCAAAACTGACAATGGGTAATATACCATCGGTTTATCATAAATTGGTATAAGTTGTTTCGAAATTGCCTTTGTAATTGGGTAGAGTCGTGTACCACTACCTCCTGCTAAAATAATGCCTTTCATATACTACTTCCTTTCATTTTTATATAGTGGATATTATAACTAAAATAATTCTTATTTCTCTTCAAGTAAAAGTTTATTTTCAACTTTTATTCAATCATACTTATTCTTTTATTTTCATTCTTTATTAAAATATAAACAATAAAGACTAATAACATATATTCGGGTACATATAAAAAGACACTACTCGGTGATAAAATTTGAAAATAAACAATACTTCTACCCGTCATATGTAATGCTGAATCTGATACCTTAGAAACAACATACAATCTCCAAAGCATTGCAATATACATCAATAAACCTACAACTCCATGCAAATATAATATTTTAAATAGCCCAATATCCTCTAAAAAGAAATGCTTAGTATACTGTTCAATAAATAATTTATTTTCCATACCGTATCCTAAAATAAAACTTTTAGTATCTAGAAAATTTAAAAAATATGCTAATTCCAATCCTCTTACATTGACATTTGAATGTTTAGTCGTTTGAGACTCTTCTATCAATAAATTTACCAAATCTATAATAGGAGAAAGAATTGATTTTTCATAACCTGATATCATAAAGGAAACAACTACAATGATTCCAAAGACCATCCATATTTTAAAAACCTGGGCTTTATGTGCTCTTAATAAAGGGATCAACAAAATAATTAAAATAGGAAATATAACAGATCTTGTTTTAGCAATAACAATCATAGTAAAGAGCAGCCCTACCAAAGGTATAATCATCCATTTGTGTTCTTTCAATGCATAATAAAAATATAATACAAAAACAATAGAAGTAAAAGTACCAATAATAACACGAATTTCACCCAATCTTTTTAGTACACCAATCCCGTCCACTAACATAGACGTATCTCCTGTTGCATAGACATATATATTGATAAACATAATTAAAAAAGAAATAAATAGCATAAACATATGTGCTTTTTTAATTTGGAAATTTTTCAACATAATATTAAGTGCCACAATAAGAATACTAAAGATTAATAAAATTCTAGATGCACGTAAACCATAGGTAAGTGGTTGTCCAAAATTAATATATGCCATGATAGCACTCATAAAAAAGGAATATACAAAAAAGAGATGAAAATGCCGATCTTCATATATTATGTTTTTATATAAAGATGATATATATGTAAAAATCACCAATAATGAAATTAATAAAATACCATCATGTATAGAAAAAGGTAAAGAAAGTACTCCAAAAAAAGATGATGATATAAAATATAAAGCCATTAAATAAATATAAAAAATATTAATTATCATTTGCTACTCCTATCTAATAAAATTTTTGTCCTGTAGAGATAAAAGCCCATCACTAAAGAAAGGACTTCACTCACTACCAAAGAAGATGCTATTACATTTTCCTTATTTTCAAACCAAGGTAAACTTAATGCTATAACAACAGCATTAAACAATGCCACAAAAGAAAATATTTTAACAAAATATTTTTCCATATTAAAAGAAATTAGCATTACATTATATAACCAAGCAGCCAAAGGCATAATAATAATGAGTAGTGAAAGTATATTAAATACAGGAATTGAGTTTATTGCTTTTTCCCCAAAGACAAGTCCAAAAATACTGTCTGAGAAAAAGAAAAGTATTGCCCAAATGGCTATACTTACCAATACTATATATAAAGATATTTTGTTCATAAACTGCATCGCCGTATCTTTAGACTTTTTGACTAATTGTACGGCATGTGGAAATATAGCTTGATTAATTGGATTAAACAGTGAAGTCACTATTTTTACAATTTTGTCTGCAAGCGCATAATATCCAACGATAAGATCAGATGACACTAATCCTAATACCAACATATTAAAACTAGTAAAAAGGTTAATTGCCAAATGTGAGATAAAGAGATACCACCCTCTATAAAATTGATGAATAATATACTTGACCCGTGGAAATATAAAAGAGACGCCAAATTCTTTTCGTATAACAAATAATGAGATAATACCAACGAGTAACATAGTAATAAAATTTAACAATGGTACATAAAGATAATCCTCTTCTGACTGCACAAAAACAAATATACCTATAAGATAAAGTATTCTTGCAGCAATGGATAAATAAGTAATAAATTTCATTTTTTCCATACCTTGAAAAAACCAAATTGGAAAAGAAGTTGTAGCAATAATTGATCCAAATGTAATCACATACAATAACCAATCTTTAGAAAATCTTTCAAAAGAAAATACGATAGTAAATGTTAAAATTGCAGCCATACAGATGAGTATAATGCGTGTTAAGAAAATAGAACTAAAAATAATATTTAATTTACGTTTACTATTTTTTGCAGATGCAACTTCTCTTACCCCTGAAAGATCTAATCCATAAATAACCAATAAACTTGGATATGCAATAAATGCTGTAGCAAAAGCAAGAAGGCCAAATTTTTCAAGACCTATCATATGTACAATATAGGGAAAAGTAATTAAGGGAATAATATAATTTGAACCTTGCACTATGAAAAGTGATATAAAATTATTAATTAACTTTTTTTTATCCTGTGACTGTGTCATGTATCTACTTTATCTATCTTATTTTAAATATTTCATTTTAAGGAGTGTATTATAGCAAAGAAATGTCAAAACTATTGATATTTATATATATAATCAAATTTTAAAACTTTTCTTTTTTATAATTTATCTAGTTCTTATTTTACAGTTTAGTTCTCTTCTACCACATCACCTGCAGCAATAGCGTCCATTGCCTTTGTATATCTTGCACCATACTTATCTTTATAATCATATGCTGATAGTCTAAATTCTTTATTGGGTACAACATAAAGCTTAAATTCACCATTTTCATCTGTAGTTAAATCTTTATTCATCCAGTTAGTACCTTCTGCTTGTACACGAACATTACGCATTGGATTATCATCAGCATCAACAATTCTACCAACATACAGTCCCATTTCACTCTCTATAGGTTTACTTAAAGACCATGTTCCTGGATGTGAAATTTCACATACATAATCACCATTTTCGTCTTTTTGCGCAAAACCATCTTCAACCCAAATACCTTTATTATAATTATAATTCCATAATGGAATCATATCTTCGTTTGTAGTTGAAATATTTTTAACTATTAATCTTATTGGTTCACTTACATTAAGGGATTTTCCATCCTCATCTTTTAAGTCCAAAACCATAAGAGCATAACTTACAAAATTAACAATAACTCCATTTGAATCAAGCCCATGATAGTCACCTGGAAGTTTATCACGATTTTGTGTGCTAATGCTATACTGTGTATATAATGCTGTTATATCGTTTGTATAGTTTTCACCTTTAGTCGTTTTATACTTTGTATCGCTAGAAATTATTATATTATTTCTACTTGTACCCTCTTCACTTTTAAATGTCCAATCTGAAGCATTTTTCTTTAGTGGGAATTTTAAATAGTTTGATGTCTTTTTTTCAATACTTATAATGGCACTATTTTTATAGTATCCACGTTTTTCAAAAATAATAGGAACTCTTGATATTGATTTAAGATTTGACAATTTGTAAGAACCATCTTGTTTTGTATATGTAATACACCCACCAATATTTACTTCAACATTATCAATACCCTTACCTGATTTTTCATCAATAAGAAGACCTTCATGTACAGCATTTCCTGTTTGACATACTGGGTTTTCAGATCCTAATATAATCTTTTCACCATTGGCAGTATTATATTTATTTCCTTTAAATCCAGCACCACATGCTGTTAAAAGTGTAGCAGTTAGTCCTATATAGAACGTGTTTTTTATATTTTTAGAAAGTGTAGACATTTTATACCTCAATATACATTGAAGTTGTCAAACGCAAAAAAGAATAGAAAATATTGAAATAATTTTCAATATGCTCAAGACAGTACATCTAGTATATGAATATACATAGCAATATCTATCTGTAAGGCAACCCGGCTATCTCAGTGAGACCCGTGGCTTTCCGTCCTTGCTTCACAACAAGTTTGGCAACGTAACAATTTTTTTATTTTATTTTATTTTATTTTTTATAAAAGAAGATTTCATTCGTTAAGAATAGAGGAGAGGAATAAACATCATTATTGCAATGATGATAACCCGGCTATCTCAAAAAGAGACCCGTGGCTTTCCGTCCTCGCTTCGCAACGAGTTTGGCCTTGTGATATAAAAGTGATAGAAGTATACTTGAAATAATGTCAAAAAAGTCAAAAACTTTATGAGACAAAAATAATTAATTAATCTTTGTCTTTCCAGAGTTTATACATGCTTCTCTAGTACCATCTTGTTTGTGTCTTATAGTTAGTTTTGTATCATTTTCAAGTGACGTTATAGTAGCACCTTTTTTTAGAACAGTAAATTTATCAGAACACAATTCTAATTTTGTTTCTTTATTCACTATAGGAGCTGGGTCTTTCACTACTGGATCTTCAGGCGTAGTAACTGGAGTACTATCTCCCCCTCCTCCACATGCATTGAGTAGCAATATGGTTAGCGCTGTGATACCTACTTTGTATATATTAAATGTCATCTTATTTTCCTCCTATTGTGAGTTTATCGTCTTTAGCCAATGTTGTTTTAATCTCAATCAAGATGTCACCATTCACTTTTTTAATTGTTGCATCTGAACCTGATGCAAATGAACCTGTACTTAAAGTATCATCTTTTACACCGTCTTTGATCCCTGTAGTTATTTTTCCATCTTTCTTGGCTGAGATATAATATGCTTCTATACCCCCCGCTTCTGCATGTACTAATGTGACAGCATTAACATCAGCACTAGGTGTAGCAGATAATCCTTTTTCTACGGCTAAGAAACCTGTAGGCTTTAGTATTACTTTTTGTGTTGCTTTTTCATACGTAAACCATCCCTCTAATTTATCAGGAATACCATTGTTATTCCCATCAAAATTAGGATCTTTTTTTACAGCCACTGTTCTCTTTACTTCAATAGCTTTATTACCTGCCAAATCAGTAACATTATAAGTCACAGTGTAATTACCTTCTTTATTCATATCTACTTTTGTGCTATCTATTGTTACATTTAAATTTTTATCATGATCATCTGTCACATCAGCACCAAGTTCCCCATAAGTAGAATTTAATTCTACTTGTATTGGGTTTGTACCATTGAGGGTAATCACTGGTGCAGTAATATCTGGAAGTAACTTAGAAGCATTTAATTCATCAAACCACTTTTGTGCTATTTTTTTATATCCTTTTACATTAGGATGGAAGTCATAGGTATTATTATCCTCGTTGAAAGGTTGCATGTCTCCTAGCTTAGTACCACAAGGATCATATATCATTCCTGCACCGCTTTCCATATCTACCATTGTTATATTTGCTTTATTAGGATGAGATGCCACCATTTTTGCAACTTCATTATTTAAATCATTTGTATTCCATTTAGGGAATTCACCAGCACCTATACCACCAGCAAAGGTATGTGCTTTTCTTGCTTCAATAATACGTGCTACAAATACATGTGTCTTAGGATTTTTCTTAAAGATAGCATTAAGAATTTTTCTTTCATTATTTACAGTAGTATTTGTATCCGTACTGGCTTTATCACGGATAGGAATAAGTGCCCCTGGATCATTTGTTCCTATATGAAGCAATACAATATCTGCTACATCTTCATTTTTTAGAATAGTATGAATACTTACATTTTTATCTGTATTTCCATTATTATGCGTAATATCTCTTCCATTGATAAAGTCAGAAGAAGTAAATCCAGAATAACCGTTATGGTCTTCATCAAAGCCAGGATTATCCGATTGAAAATTACTAGTGTCTTTAGTACGTAATCCTACAAAATCAATCTGTTTATCTGTATCATTTTCATCAACTTTATAACCTTCTGCTTTTAGAAGTTTCCAAAGTTCACCTCTGTATGCAATACGATCAAGGTAGTCTATATGTGCTCCTGTTACATACTCACTTTTATTCGCATCAGGAGAGGTCGGTAGACTTGCATCTCCTGCAGTAATTGAATCACCTAAAAACATAATTTTAATAGGTGCAGCCTGTAATGTAAGTGCCATAGGTAAGACTAAAAGTCCTACCAATCTATGCCAATTTTTTATCTTATTTTGTTTCATTTGTATATCTCCGTATCATATTAATCTATATTAAACTGTAAAATTATATCTCTTGATTAATTAATGCATGCTTACAAAGAGAGTATTTCATTCTTTGCTAAAACAACATTTACTTCAATCACTAACTGACCGTCTAGTTCTTTTATTTCGGATACACTTCCTGCTTGAAATGCACTACCTGTTTTCAATGTAGTATCATCTAAAACTTCATTTTTAAATCCGGTGACTATTTTTGCATTTTCAGTTGCATGGATATATGCTTGCGTTTTGATATCTGCTATATGGTAACTTAAAAATATTTTATCTTTTAAAAAATCAAATTTTGGAGAAAAATTACCCTTTGCACTCAACTTACTCTGTTTCTCTCCAGAGAGTGGTGTGATGGTGACTGTTTTCAATTCAGTCTCATACAGATACCATTCTGGTACGGTAGGTTCGGTAGGTACAGTAGGCAACCATCCAGACGCTTTAAGCGCGTCAAACCATTTGGTAGCCATTTTTTTGTAACCATTGTTATTAGGATGGTAATCATAGTGTGTAGTATTGTTA
>Ga0256844_10000306_pt1 | contig 18900 bp, 18 predicted proteins | sample MusselsmetaG_FD_189100 | JGI IMG/M metagenome (GOLD analysis project Ga0256844, IMG submission 189100) | Mussel associated microbial communities from hydrothermal vent at the East Pacific Rise, Pacific Ocean - Mussels | ecosystem: Host-associated > Mollusca > Shell > Unclassified ... | reverse complement strand
TTACGTAATTATTTTTTATAAGCAATATTTTTATAAAAAAGTTGAGTTTTAGAGAAAAATTAAGAGAAGTCGAGTGTGAAATTAGGGGTGTTTGGGACTAAGTTCACAGTCTCAACGCCTTGTTATACGTTTAGCCATATTTCTCCGCAAGCTTTGGAAACATTGTTTCTAAATTATCCTCGTCCCATTCCTCTCCTTTGGGTTCTGCTGGATATTCAATGTTGTCTTCAGGCATTTCATTACCTGTTAGCTGTTCATAAGCCTCATCAATTGCATAACGATATTCTTCAAGTTCAGCTTCCTCTATATCATCTAACTTCGCTAAGCTATCAGGAGAGTTTAAGGCTGCCTCATAAATAGACTCCCCTTCAGAAATCAAAAAATCACGCCAGTAATCAAAGCCATCATCAGAGCAGCCTCCATTAATTAGATATGCAGCACCCCATAAATCCCATCGGTATGCCTCATTTAATTTACAGCGATAATCATTATTGAATTTGATTATCTCTTCAGCGCTCAGCTTGAGTAAGATTGCTTTTAGGCTTTCTGGTCGTGACTCCCAGTCTTCGCCTGAATTTTCTTTAGATTTTTCTACTACTTCCCAAAATGAGTAACTCATTATTTTTCCTTTTTACGTATAACGGCGGATGCACGTTCAGTGCTCAGCCTCGCCGTTGTACGTGTTCGCAAAGCGGGCACGTACAACTATTTAATCAAACACATTATATATAGAATGACCTTAATAGAGACTATTAACTAACATATATTGTGTGTTAAAAATGTAAATTTATTCAAAAATATATTTATTTGCCATATATCTGTAATAAAAGGACAAAAATAGCATAAAGTGCTTAAGGATTATGTGTGTGTTAAGTAAATTTGAGAGGATTTAATACACATTTTGATAGTTAATTGTTACATATCTTACTTAACATACAAAATATTACTTAAGCAAGGGATTAAAATTGCTATAGTTTGGACAGTTTTGATTTTACTTTTTTAATCTTCCTCGCATCTATTATAAGTGTAAAATAGGTTTATTTACCAAGATAAAGTTGTCTAGGTCTTGCAATTTTCATAGTTTTGTCCTTTTTAAACTCAATCCACTGTGTAATCCAACCCACTGTTCGACCAATGACGAAAATTGGAGTGAACATTGATTTTGGAATTTGTAATGCTGTTAAGATGACTCCGGAGTAAAAGTCAATATTTGGGTAGAGTTTTCTACTTATAAAGTACTCATCATTGAGTGCAATCTCTTCTATTTTTTGAGCTATTTCCATAAGATGAGAGTCGAGGTTCAGTTCATCTTTTAGTTGGTCTTGTAGACCTTTGAGTACTTTGGCTCTTGGGTCAAAGTTTTTATAAACGCGGTGACCAAAACCCATGAGTCTAAAATCATCATCTGGATCTTTTGCACGAGCTATAAACTCATTAACTCTCTCAACACTTCCTATCATCTCAAGTTGCATAATTACCGACTCATTTGCTCCTCCGTGAGCTCTTCCCCAAAGTGCAGATATACCAGCACTTATAGCAACATAAGGGTGAGCCCCAGTCGAGGCAACTCCTCTAACGGTAGTTGTTGATGCATTTTGCTCATGGTCTGCGTGAAGAGTAAAGATAGTATCAAGAGCTTTTATCTCTATAGCTTTTATTTTTTCTTCTCCATCTGCACCTCTATGCATCTTACCACCGGGATAAGCACGAATCATATAAAGAAAATTTTCTGTATACCCTTTATCTATATCTGGATGAATAAATGGAGCACCAATAGAGTGCCTAAAAGCAAACGCAGCTAGTGTTGGAATTTTAGCGATGATACGTCTTGCCATCTCCTGATATCCATCTTCGTTGGAAATTTCAATATGGTCATAGTAAAATGTTGATAGTGCTGCGGTAGCTGCTGAAAGTGTTGCCATAGGGTGAGCTCCAGTTGGAAATGCAGCAAAAAGATGTCTAAGATTCTCATGCACAAGTGAGCGGTGACGAAGTTCTAAGTCAAACTCTTGCAACTCTTTTTCATTTGGAAGTTTTGAGTTTAACAGTAGGTAACATATTTCTAGATATGTATGATTTTGTGCAAGTTTTTCTATTTTTATACCACGGTACCTAAGTTCACCTTTTTCACCATCAATAAAGGTTATTTCAGATTTACAGCTTGCAGTTGACGTGAAGCCATTGTCATAAGTAAACATTCCTGTTTTAGCATAGAATGTTGAGATGTCAACTACACTTGGACCACGAGTTGCGTTTAAAATGTCAAATTTATAGACTTTATTTGTTCGATTGTCAGTCATAGTAATTGAGTTTTTCATAGTAAACTCCTTGTAGGGTTTCTATATATAAAACAATTCTATGACTTTATTACTTATTCTTATGTTAACTTTTAAGGGCAAAAATTATTTAAAGAAAAGTTTAGCTTCTAGTAAGGAATAGGAGTAACTAGTTCTCTATCGAATTTTTTCTTTTTAAGTTTATTTCCTAAAAAGTCACAGATAAGTTCAGCATCTCTATAGGCATTGCCTAAACAGCTTGTAGCACCAGGGGATGGAGTCATATTAAAGACAACTCCCTCTCCTGTTTCAATTTTTGCTTCGCCAAGGAAGAGCTTCTTAGTTTTTTTATCGATTACTTGAGGACGTAAACCTCCAACTCCTTCAGCAAACTCTATGTCGTCTTCCGTCATAGATGGAACTATCTTTCTTACCTCTTTAGCAAAGAGTTTACGTCTGATTCCTGGAACTTCATAGAGAAAGTTTTTGATTGCATACTCACGGATATCAGCATCGTGCATTAAATCATAAAAGACTTCAATAACTTCAGTTGATGGAGCAAGTGTCTCTAGGAAGTCTAAAAAATGTGCATGGTGATAGCGTTCAAGCTTTGGTAAAACGATTGCAGTTGGACCAAAACGGATGATATTGTCTTTTGTAATATCAGGATCACCATGAATCGCAGCAAATGGAAGTTTAGGATTTTGAATAGTGTAAACTTTTGATTTTAAAGAGTCGATTTTAGAGTAGTAAAAACTACCTCCAACTGGAAGACATGAGAAATCTTTTCCATGACCCATGCGATGTGCTAAAAGAAGAGAGTGAGCACCAGCATTTACAACTACGTAATCAGCATAGAATTTTTTCCCATTTACAAGCATCTTAAACTTATCGCCAATTTTTTGAATATCAGTAACTTCGCTTTTGAGATAAACGTCAATATTTTTATTCTCTTTTTTTGCGTTTTTTACAAAACTTTTTGAAAGTCTTCCAAAATCTACAGTAGACCAACGTTTAGTCGTTCCCATCGCTACGATATCTTCGCTCTTTTTTCTTCCCTCTAGTAGAGCTGGCTCAATTTCTCCAAGTTTTTTCTTATCCCAAAATTCCATATATGGAAAATCTTTTTTAAACTCTTTGTATCTCTCTTTTATAAATTTAACTTCCTTAGCCCCAACACCAATAGCCATTTTTGGAATTTGGAACATAAACTTGTTATCATAACCGTAAAGCTTTCCATAGTTTTCAACCATAGTTGCGGTTCTGTTTGTCGCAATCGCTTTTTTAAGTGTATAGTTTGTCTCAATATCACCACAGTGAAGTGTTTGAGAATTACCTTTTGCAGATGAGTTTAGAGTTGCTAGCTCATCATACTTTTCAAAAAGTGCAATATCTTTGACATCTGTATATTTTGCAAGTGTATATAAAAGAGCAGTACCTGAGATACCACCTCCAACAATTATTACATTATAGTAGTTTTTTTTTGCCATTGGACACCCTTATATATTATTATTTACTATTGTAACGAATTTATTATAAAATATATTTATAAATTAGAGGTATTCATGCAAATAAGAGAATTAGATTTAAAAGAGCTTCAGAGTGTTTATGATGTCCTGTCCCAACTCCGTGTTGAATTATCATATAAAGAGTTTGAAGACTTGATATATGATATGAGACATATGAAATATAAAATGATAGGTGTTATTGATAAAGAAGAACTCATTACATATGCAGGTGTTGCAGTTCAAACAAACTTTTATCATAAACGCCATCTTTATGTTTTTGATTTAGTTACAGATGAGAAGTATAGAGATAAAGGTTATGGGAAAATGATGCTTGAATATTTAGTGGATTATGCAAAGATGGGAATGTGTGAGAATATTGTTTTATCATCTGGCTTTGCTAAAGAAAAAGCACATAAATTTTATGAACATAATGGATATATAAAAAAGAGTTTTGTTTTTCTAAAAAAACTTTAAGTTACTTTATATTTTGCTATACTAACATAGACTAATAAATGAGAAAAAATGAAAATTAAATCACTATTTATATCAGCGCAAGAGATAAATGCAGGGACTCTTTTTGTCTCGATGGGTATGATGGAGATGCTAAAACGTAATCTTCACAATGTTGCGTTTTTCCGTCCGATAATTTATAAAAAAGATATTGTTGATGGAGACATTGATGTTATTTTAAAGCGTTATGATTTGGACATGAAATATGAAGAGGCTTATGGCTTTGATGTTGATTACGTTGAGGATATGATAGCCTCAAATAAGATAAATATTTTGATAAATCAGCTAATAACTAAGTTTAAAAAACTAGAAGATAAGTATGATTTTGTTTTGTGTGAGGGAATTAGACGCTCATTTTTAAGTGCAAATATTAACTACGATTTAAACATGAAAATCGCTCAAAATTTTGGCTCTGCTTATGTAAATATTATAAATGCAAAAGATGACAGTGTTAAAGAGGTTTATGAGAGTGTGAAAATTGAGTATGAAAATATAACTACCCAAGGTTGTACTCACTTTGCTACATTTGTTAATAGACTTGATGAAAAAAAATATAACTCTTTAGAGGAAAAGTTAAAAAATATTGATTTTGCGACTTATCTTCTTCCTGAGCTTGAAGAGCTAAGTTTGCTAAGTGTGAGGGATGTAATTGAATCTTTACATGCAAAAGAAGTACTTGTTTCAGAAGATGACTACACAAGAAGTATCAGGGGCGTTAAGGTTGCAGGACTTACACTTGATAATTTCTTAGAATATATAGAAGAAGATGATTTGGTAATTGTTCCTGCTGATCGTTCAGATATAATACTTGGAATTTTAGGGGCACTCTACTCAACTGCATATCCAAATGTCTCAGCAATTATATTTCCTTTTAACATGAAAGCTCATCCAAATATAAAAAAGTTAATTTTAGGGCTAGAAAAATTCACTATTCCTTTACTTTCAGTAGAAACTGATACATATCAAACAGCTAAAAACTTATCAAATGTTCACTCACGTATAAGAGTAAATAGTGATAGAAAAATTGCACTTGCATTAGGTCTGTTCAATAATAGTGTAGATATGGAGTATATAGAGAAAAAAATAGCAACCACAGAGAATAATCTCATGACTCCTATAATGTTTGAGTATAAACTTTTTGAAAGAGCACGTTCACATAAAAGAAGAATTGTACTTCCCGAGAGTTCAGATGAGAGAGTATTAAGAGCCGCTGAGATAATTTTACTGCGTGATGTTGCAGATATAATTCTTTTAGGGAATAAAGAAGAAATTAAAGAAAATTATTTACGACTTGGATTAGACTTAAGCAAGGCAACTATAGTTGATTACTATAATTCAGATATGATGAAAGAGTATGTATACCATTTTTATGAGATGAGAAAAGCAAAAGGATTAACATATCAAGCTGCTGAAGATGCGATGACTCATATGAACTACTTTGCAACAATGATGGTTTATCTAGGGCACGCTGATGGTATGGTTAGTGGTGCGATAGGCTCGACTGGTGAGACAATACGTCCCGCCCTTCAAATTATAAAAACAACACCAGATACTTCCATTGTTTCAAGTATATTCTTCATGTGCCTCAAAACTAAAGTTCTAGTTTATGGTGATTGTGCGGTAAATCAAGATCCAAACTCTCAAGAGTTGGCTCAAATTGCACTTTCTTCTGCTGTAACAGCTAAGTCCTTTGGGATTGAACCAAAGGTGGCAATGCTTTCATACTCAACAGGAAAGAGTGGAGCCGGAGTGGATGTTGATAAAGTCAGAGAAGCAACAAAGATAGTAAAAGAGAGAAATCCTGAACTTCTAGTAGAGGGACCAATTCAATATGATGCAGCAGTTAATAAAAAAGTAGCATCTAAAAAACTTCCAAACTCTAAAGTAGCAGGGGAAGCTAGTGTATTTATATTTCCAGATTTAAATACTGGAAACAATACTTATAAGGCTGTTCAGCGTTCAAGTGATGCAGTAGCAATTGGACCAATTCTTCAAGGTTTAAAAAAACCTGTAAATGATTTAAGTCGTGGATGTTTGGTTGCTGATATAGTAAATACAATAGCTATTACAGCAATACAAGCTGGACAAGATTTATGAAGATAGCAGTTATAAACGCAGGTAGTTCTTCACTAAAGTTTAAACTTTTTGATGTACAAACAAAAGAGGTCTTGGAATCTTTTAATATTGAGCACATAGCAGAAGAGGGCGCTGCGTTTAGTAATCATCATGAAGCATTGGAGAGTATAGATATTGATTTTTCATCTCTTGATGCGATAGGGCATAGAGTTGTTCATGGTGGTGAAGAATTTCAAAAGTCAGTGTTAATAAACGCGGGTATTATTAATATTATAGAAAAACTTTCAACTTTAGCACCACTGCATAATCCAGCTAATTTAGAGGGTATTATAGTTGCAAAGAAAAAAGCTCCAAATATTCCACATATCGCTGTATTTGATACTGCATTTCACTCAACTATGCCAAAAGAGGCGTATCTTTATGCGCTTGATTATGAGATGTATGAAAAGTATAATATCCGAAGATACGGTTTTCATGGAACTTCTCATGCATATGTTTCAAAAGAAGCGGCTAGAATTTTAGACAGAGATATAAATGAGCTAAATTTGATAACTTTGCATCTTGGAAACGGTGCAAGTGCTTGTGCCATTAAAAATGGAAAAAGTATAGACACTTCTATGGGTTTTACACCATTAGAAGGTTTAGTTATGGGAAGTAGAAGTGGCGATATTGATCCATCAATCGTTTTATATATGCAAAGAGAGCTTGGACTAAGTGTTGATGAGGTTGAGAAGGCTTTAAATAAGGAGTCGGGTCTTCTTGGAATATGTGGCGATAATGATGTACGAAATATTATAGAGAGTGCAAATGAAAACGCAATATTAGCACTTGATATGATGATACGACGTATACAAAAATATATAGGTTCGTATATGGCACTGCTTGGTAGTGTAGATGCGGTAGTATTTACCGGTGGCATAGGCGAAAACTCTTCTTATGTTAGAGAGAAGGTTTTAGAGTCACAAATGTTTAATGGTGTAAAATCTTTAGTTATTAAAACTAATGAAGAGTTAGAGATTGTAAATGAGTGTTTAAGAGTTTTAAAGAGTAGAGGGAGAAGGTAGATAATGAGTGATTTATATTTTTTAAATTATTTTATTAATTCTCACCAAAGATTATATTGGATTTATATTTTGAGTGCTCTTTTTATTGCAACTCTGTATTTACTATTACATCCGAAAGAGCAAAAAATAAATTTAAGTCAAAAGTTATGGTTGCATCCGAGTGCTACATTAGATTATCGTTATTTCATTATTTCATTTTTTCTTAAAATATGGCTGGTCTTTCCTATATTAATTGGTGCAAATGAGGTTGCTTTGTTTACACAGACAGTGTTAAGTGATTATTTTGGATTTTATTTGTACCAAGGATTAAGTTCTACAGAGATTATGATTTTATATACAGTGACGCTATTCATTGTAAGTGATTTTACACGCTATTGGTTACATCGTTTCATGCATAGAGTTCCACTGTTATGGAAGTTTCATAGAGTACATCATAGTGCAAAAGTTTTAACACCTATTACATTTTATAGGGTTCATCCTATAGAAAATATTTTATTTGGATTTCGTTTTAGTCTATCTATTGGTATAGTAACTGGTATATTTATCTTTTTTTTTGGCGGATTGGTTAGTTTTATGGATATACTTGGGGTAAATATTATAATATTTATTTTTAATATATTGGGCTCAAATTTAAGGCATTCACATATTAAGCTAAAATATTTCAGGTGGATAGAAAGTATTTTTATTTCACCATTTCAGCATCAAATACACCATTCAAAAGAATTTTATAATTACAATTTTGGTGGTACTTTAGCTCTTTGGGATTTATGGTTTAAGACATTAAAATATTCTGGAGAAATTAAACAGATGAAACTTGGTTTACCTCAGGTAGAACATAAAGATATATTAGATTTATTATTATTAAGGAAAAAACAGTGGTGAAAATATTTTTAGGCCTTGTTATATTATTTGTTTCGTTGCATGCTAAAGAGGTGAATATTTACACACACAGACACTATCCGTCAGATAAAATTTTATTTAAGCGTTTTACGGAACAAACTGGTATTAAAGTCAATGTAGTTCAAGCAAATTCTGACCAAATAATCAAAAGATTAGAAGAGGAGGGAAAATACTCTCCAGCGGACCTTTTATTAACTGTTGATGTAGGAAGACTCTATTATGCTAAAGAAAAAGGTCTATTTCAGCCTATTCATTCAAAGTTTTTAGAAGAAGTGATTCCTCCTAATTTAAGAGATAAAGATGGTTATTGGTTTGGCGTGACTAAACGCGCAAGAGTTTTTGTCTATAATATTGACACTGTCAATCCGAGCACATTATCAACCTATGAAGCATTAACTAACAAAAAATATAAGGATTCTATTTTAACACAAACATCTTCAAATATTTATAATCAATCTTTACTTGCTTCTATTATAGCGCACAGGGGTGAAAAAGAGGCGAAAGCTTGGGCAAGAGGTGTGAAGGAAAATTTTGCACGAAAGCCAACAGGTAGTGATCGTGATCAAATGAGGGCTTTAGCCGCTGGAATAGGTAAAATTGCTATTGTTAATACCTACTATGTGGGTCAATTGATTAATTCTAAAAATTTTAGTGACAAGGCTGTATCTGAGATGATAGGAATCTTTTTTCCAAATCAAGGTAAGAACGAGAGAGGAACACATATAAATATTTCTGGAATTGGGGTGACCAAATATGCTAAAAACAGGGAAAATGCAATAGCTTTTATAGAGTTTCTATGTTCTATGGAAGCACAAAAAATCTTTACATCAATTAATTATGAGTATCCTATTAATAAAAATGTCTCCCCTTCAGAACTTTTACAAAAATGGGGCAATTTTAAAGAAGATAATATTGAACTTTATAAACTAGGGAAATATAATGCTAAGGCCGTAGAGATATTTAACGAAGTAGGATGGAAGTAAAGTGATAAATCGCTGGTCATTTTTTAGTTATATTTTAACTCTTATTATTATACTGCCTATTGTACTTGTTATCAATCATGCTTTGGGAAATGATACACAAACTCTTATACATCTAAAAAATACTGTGCTCTTAGGTTATATGGCAGACACTTTAATAGTGGTTTTTGGTGTAGCCTTTTTTACACTGGTTTTAGGGGTGGGTACAGCCTATTTAACTACATTTTATCATTTTAAGTTCGCAAGTTTTTTTGTCTTTGCTTTAGCTTTACCTTTTACAATTCCCACTTATATAATGGGTTACATATATTCTGATATATTTGGCTATTTTAACCATATTCATCTTTTTTTACGCTCACTTGGCATAAAAGAGTATTTTAATGTTTTAAACATCTATTCTGTCATTATTATTATGAGTTTAGCCCTCTACCCTTATATTTATCTGATTGTAAAAGCTTCATTTGAAAAGAGTAAAAGTGCTTTGCTTAACCCGGCACTTAGTTTAGGAAGTTCTCAAAAAAGACTCTTTTTTGAAATAATTTTGCCTTTATCTCGTCCTGCAATTATAGGTTCTCTCGCGCTCGTTATGATGGAGAGTATTAGTGAGTATGGCATAACTGAATACTATAATGTAAAAACCCTCTCTCCCGTTATTTTTAACACATGGTTCGGTCTGCACGACTCGAAAAGTGCTGCATATATCGCTGTTATTGCCATGATTATGGTTTTAATGGTTCTAAGTATTGAAAGATACACTAGAGGCAAAGCGAGATATAAACTTGAAAGAGGAGGGGCCAAAGAGGTTAAAAAATATGCTTTAAAAGGGTATAAACTTTATTTAACCTACTTTTTTATCTCTATACCTGTTATCTTTGGTTTTATTATTCCTTTTATCTGGATTGGAATATATTCATATGAATTTGCACAGAGTATGTTAGATGAAGAGTTTTTAATTATTCTTACTAATAGTTTTATATCCTCAAGTATAAGTGCTTTTATCATTATAACAGTGGCATTTTTTATTGCTTATACAAGTCGAATTTATCCGGTTCCTATGAATAAATATCTTAGTAAAATTATTTCATTAGGATTTACTATGCCAGGTGCTGTTATTGCGATAGGTATTATTATGTTATTTGCAGATAGTGATAAATGGTTAATTGAACACTATATTACCAACTCTCTGTTCCTAAGTGGTTCGTTATTTACACTTGTATTTGGGTATATTGTCCGCTTTTCTGCTATAGGAATAAACAGTGTTGATTCAAATCTTGAGAGAATAAGTATTAACTTAAATAGTGCATCAAGATCTCTGGGATTTAACTATTTACAGACTATGCTTAGAGTTGAATTTCCTTTAATGAGAAATGCACTTCTGTTTGGTTTTGTATTAGTATTTATCAGTACAATCAAAGAGTTGCCAATAACATTAGTTTTACGCCCCTTCAATTATCAGACACTTGCCACTCAAACCTATACATTGGCCAATTCACAAATGTTACATGAAACAGCTATATATGCGTTATTTATTATACTGCTTTCATTTATCCCATTGATTATTGTAACACTAAAGAGAGAAAAATGATTTTAGAACTAAAAAAGTTAAACAAAAGTTTTGACAAACCTGTATTAAAGAATGTTGATTTAGAGATTGAGCAGGGTCAAATTATCTCAATATTAGGAAAAAGTGGAAGTGGAAAATCAACTCTACTTAATATTATTGCAGGCTTTGAAAGTGCCAATAGTGGCTCATTATCTATTAACGGAGAGACTATTTTTGATAAAAAGAAAAATATAGAACCCCAGAATCGTAACATTGGTTTTGTCTTTCAAAATTATGCTCTTTTTCCTCACCTAAATGTAGAAAAAAATCTTTTATTTGGTGTAAAAAATAAAAAAAACAAAGAACTTGTTAATGAGTTGTTAAAGATGATTGACTTACAAGGATATGAAAAAAGATATCCTCATGAATTAAGTGGTGGAGAGCAACAACGTATTAGTATTGCAAGAGTGTTGGCCACTGATCCTGATATCATTTTGTTAGATGAGCCATTTTCTAGTATAGATACACAGCTCAAAACACAAATAGAAAAGGATTTATTGTTACTTATTAAAAAGAGTGGTAAAACTGCTATATTTGTCACACATAATCCTAAAGAGGCAATGGCAATAAGTGATAGAATTGCATTTCTTCAAGATGGTGAAATAGTTCAATATGATACACCACAAAATATCTATTATAAACCCAAAGCAAAAGAAGTAGCATCATTTTTTGGAATTGCGAATTATATTAATGAGAAGTGCTATCGACTTAATCAAATTCATCTTAGTAAAGACGAAGGCACATATAAAGCTCAGTTATTGCATACTATTTTTAGAGGTGAATATTATGAATTACATATTCACATTGAAGTAGATCAAAAGAAGTATCCTTTTATTGTCTTTGACTATGATTCTTTTCATAAAGAAGAAGTTTTTTTTGTTTCTTTAATTTAAATTAGCTAAAATAGCACTAGCTTTAAGACCTAACAATGGATGAATAATGAATAAAATAATTATAAGTATACTGTTCCTATTAGTGGTAAACTTATCCGCTAGCTTAGTTGATGATAAGTTGATAGAGTATAAAAAAGGCAATCCTGAAAAAGCAAGTAAACTTTATAAAAAGGCATGTAATAGTGGGAAGATGCAAGGATGTATTAATTTAGGTGTTCTTTATTTTTCAGGTGATGGTGTAGAAAAAAACCATAAAAAGGCAAAAAAGTTATTTATTAAAGCCTGTAAAAAAAGATATCTAAAAGCTTGTCATTATTTAGGAATTATATATATGCGTGGTGCAGATGGTGTTGAAAAAAATCTTAAAAGAGCAAAAAACTTCTATATATATGGTTGTCAGAGAGGGTATGCACCAAGTTGTAAACAATATAATTTAATAAGAGAAAAACCTGAAGTAGTAGGTTCAGGTAAAAATGTTATCAATTCAGGTTATACATATAGACCTGAAGTTTATGGTGGATAGAATGATAAAACAAAGTAAGGTAATTATAACAAGTTTGATTTGTACAGGGATAATATTAATATCCGGATGTGTTACACCAGAAACGCCAACATCCAAAATGGCAGAATCTTCAATACTTCTTACTTATGCAGATATAGCTAATGTCAACTATCTTGATGCACTTCGTGATGCAGAGGCTCTTCAAAGTATAATAGCAGAGTTTAGAACAGATCCAACTAAAGATACTTTCGCAAAAGCCAAAGTGGCATGGTTAACTTCCAGAGAATCTTATGGGAGTACCGAAATTTTTAGACTTTCAAATGGACCTATAGATGCTGAAGAAGGTTGGATAGCCAGAGCTTATGGGACTTTGGATGAGCAAATAAATGCTTGGCCATTAGATGAAAATATGATTGACTATACTGTAAATGCTAGGGGTGAAAGAACACATGGAAATATTATAGATTCTACAGGAGAATTTAATCCGGGGGGAGAAGAAAATTTTAGTGTAGATATTACAAAAATTACGCCAGATGTCATAAGTGCATTAAATGAAAATGGCGGAGATGCAAATGTTGCAACAGGGTACCATGCTATTGAATTTTTACTTTGGGGACAAGACCAAGATTATTCTAATTTTTTAAAAGACTCTGTAACACACGGTGCAATGAAAGCAGGACAAAGACCGTTGAGTGATTTTGTTAGTGATAAAGATGCATCACGAAGATTAGCGTATTTAAGTGCTGCTAGTGATAAACTAGTATCAGATTTAAGTACAGTTGCTAATGCATGGTCTAAAAATACCAGTACAAATTGTGACACAGATGCAAGAGGTTGCTATAGAGCGGCACTGCTTGGTGAACTTAAAGGTGTTGATGCTCACAAAAATATAGATAAAAAAGAGTCATTAAAAAATATTTTTTCAGGAATGGGTATGTTTATCAAGTCTGAACTTGCCAATGAGAGAATAGGAGTTGCTGTTTTAACTCCAAGTGAAGAGGATGAACAGAGTTGCTTTTCAGATAATACACACAGAGATATAGATACAAATTTTCAAGGTTTTAAAAATATCTTATTGGGAACATATGATGATGTAGAGTATGGGGTAACTCCTATCGATGCAGTGAGTGAAAATACTAAAAATAAGATTATGAAGCTAATTTCTAAAATAGAAACAAAAATTGACTCTATTAATAGTGTGGCACAGACAAGTAGACATTTTGATTATCAGATTCAACCAAATGACCCACAAGCAAGAGTTATAGTAAAACTTAAAAATGAGTTGAGAAAACTTGGAGATCAAATGGTAAAAGTCGCACTAGCTAATGGTATTAACCTCTCTAGCGAAGATGTAACAGATGCTCAAGAGACAGAACTTTAAAGTCTCACTGGCTTTTGCCATTGGATTCATTCTTTTTAGTTTTGAAGCCAATGCTGACTTCCAGCAACAGCTAGATAAAATGTACACGACTAAAACAGTAGATAAAACTGTTTTTACAAAACAAATTTTAGGACTAAATGATGATGACCAAGATAAACTTATACTTGGAAAAAGCTTCTTTAGAATTCCTTGGGTTGAAGCACCCTCTGCAACAACTGCAAGAGATGGCTTAGGACCGCTGTTTAATGCTAATACCTGTGTAAGTTGTCATCCAAACAATGGACGTGGCTCGATATATAATAAAAATCATACTATCTCTAGGGCTTATGTGACAAGACTTAGTATTCCCTCAAATGGCTCTAAGAAGCATAAAAACATGCAAAAATATTCAGGATGTATAAAAGAGGAAGTATATGGTGAACAAGTTAGTATTAATGGAGTTTATGGAGTTCCTTTTGAAGCTAAACCTCTTATATTGTATAAAAAAAATGTAATCACTTATCCTGATGGAAGTAAGGTGACTTTAAAGCAACCGGTTGATGGAACTCAAAATAGACTCAAAGATTTACAATATGGAAAACTTCAAAGAGATGTAATCATTACAAATCGCCTAGCCCCAGCACTGATAGGACTTGGTCTTTTAGAACAACTCACAGATGAGCAGATACTCAAAAATCAAGATATCAAAGATGAAAATAATGATGGTATCTCGGGCAAGGCCAACATAGTTTATAGTCCTCTAAATAAAGATTTTAGAGTGGGAAGATATACTTATAAAGCATCTGCTCCTTCACTACTTCATCAAACGGCTGGTGCTGCTTACAACGATATGAGTTTGACGAATCCACTCTTTCCTTTAGAGAACTGTACGAAGAATCAAAAAGAGTGTTTAGATGCACCAAAAGGTGATAATTTACGGGGAGATACACCTTTTGATTTACCAATGAGAAGAATAGAAGCTATTACATTTTATCTAAAAAATTTAAAAATCCCCAGATCAACAATTACGCAAAAAAAAGGTGAAAAATTCTTTAGTAGCATAGGGTGTATTAAATGTCATATAGCATCATATACACTTTCAAATGGATATCTTATAAAACCATTTACAGATATGTTACTTCACGATATGGGAGAAGATTTAAGTGATGGCAGAAAGGAGTTTAAAGCGACTCCAAGAGAGTGGAGAACTCCTGCACTTTGGGGTATTGGTAAATATAGATTAGCTTCGAGACAAGCTCCGGAGTTACTCCATGATGGAAGAGCAAAAACAATTGAAGAAGCTATACTTTGGCATGGAGGAGAAGCTCGAAAAATAAAGATAAATTTTATGAATCTCAGCTATGAAAATAGAGAAAAAATAATAAATTATATTAAGGAACTATAGGATGAAATTTGTACTGGGTATGTTGATGTTATTAAATTTACTATTTGCTAATGAGAATTTAAACTCGATATATGATAATATTATTCTTCATGACATTAAAAAGGCAACTACTGCCGCTAAGTATTTGAAAATAAAAGTTCAGGAGAGTAGGTTTAGTGAGGCAAAAGTTGAATTTAGAAACTTAGTGCAAACATGGAAAGCTGTTGAAGTATTTTATATTTTAGGTGATGAAGATGAGGAGTATATTGATACACCTCGTTATATTGATATTTTTCATCAAGGAAATGAAGATATAAAATCGCAGCTTGATTTAATTGTAGAAGATAAAGAAAATTTATCTATTGCTCTTTATAAAAACTCACATAAAAGTGTGAATGCCTTAGAATATATTTTATTTACTAAAGATTTAAATAAACAAAGAGTTAAAGAGATTGCTTTAATTATTATCAAAAATATAGAGCAAAATTTAGATACTATTCAAACTGGCTATGTTGAAGTAAAGAGATCTTTTATTAACGATGAAAAAAAAGCAAGTGCGATTATGTTAAATGCACTGATTGAAAGCTCGTATAAATTAAAAGAATGGAGGGTCGGAGATCCTGCAGGACTCAGTAGAAAATACAAATCTAAGCCTGATAATAGAAGAGGCGAATATTTTATAAGTAAAAATTCTATTGTGGCGATAGAATCAATTATTTTAACACATTTAAGGGTTTTAGAAAAACAAAAATTTAAGAATTTTGGTTCGATGATAGAATCCTATAATATAAATAAAGAGTTAAGTGAAGCAATTAAGTATCTAAAGAGTGCATTAGTGGAAGCAAAAAAGATTAAAGAGGATGACTTTTCTAATGCTAGCATTCTCTATAAGAACTTAAAAAAACTGCATACAACTTATTATATATCGCTTATTGGAACTTTAAAAATAACTTCAAAAATATTAGATTCAGATGGAGATTAAAATGGTTAATAGTATGAAAAAGAGTATAAGTTTGTCAATGCTGTCTATCGCTATCTTGCTAAGTGGCTGTAATATAAAAAACATAAATTTTAGCACTGATGAAAAAATAAAACAAGCAGAAATAGTTTTAGGTGAAAAACTATTTTTTGATCCTATGCTATCAAAAAACTACACCCAGTCATGTGCTACCTGCCATAATCCCCAACATGGATTTATTGATAACAGAGATAATAGTGTACATGGTGCTGCTAGTTTAGGCGATGATAAAAAAAGTATTGGAGATAGAAATACTCCAACCGCCTCTTATGCAATGTTTAGTCCAAAATTTTATTTTGATTCTAAAAAAAATGAATATATTGGGGGTCAATTTTATGATGGAAGAGAACATACTTTAGCAGGTCAAGCAGGTGGTCCTCCAACTAATCCTGTAGAGATGGGCATCCCATCAAAAAAGTTTATGGTAGAGAGACTCAAACAAGATCTCACCTATAACAAAGAATTTAAAAATATCTATGGTGAAGATATATTTAATAATCCTCAAAAAGCCTACTCTAAAATGGCACAAGCCATAGCAGCATTTGAAGAAACTGAAACTTTTGCCCCGTTTGACAGTAAATATGATAGGTTTTTAAAAAGTGAATATGATTTAACACCTCTAGAAGATTTAGGAAGAACACTGTTTTTTAGTAATAATAATAACAATTGTGCCTCCTGCCATCTTCTTAAAAAAGAAGATGCTCCAAGAGAGACTTTTAGTAATTATCAATATCATAACATAGGTGTTCCTCAAAACCATATTTTAATGGCTAAAAATGTAGTTAACCCTAAAACATTTATAGATCATGGCTTACTTAATAATCCAGAGATCAGTGATAAAAAATATGATGGGAAGATGAAAGTACCAACTTTAAGAAATATAGCTATAACTAGTCCATATATGCACAATGGAGTATTTCAAAAATTATCTACTGTTGTTGAATTTTATGATAAATATGTTAATAAAGAGAGAACTCTGAACCCTGAAACTGGTAAAAAATGGGCTAAACCCGAAGTGAAAATTGATAAAGAGGATATGAAAATTTTAAAAGAAGCAAAAGCTTTAAATGAAAGAAAAGTAAAAGCACTTGTCGCATTTATGAATACGCTTACAGATAAAAGATATGAATATTTAATTAAAGAAGATAACTAATCAAATAGTTAATAAACCCCTGAAAAGGGGTTCGTGTGTGTAAAACCTAAAGTGGAGTTACGTTCTCTTTTGTATAGTGTTTTACTAAATCCCACAATATAGGGATAAAATAACCAAAATCACTATGCTATGGGCTTTTGTAAATACCAAAATAAACAAAAATAACTTAATCTAAAATAAAAATTTGTTGTCCTTTCTTGTATTTTGTTGTCCTTTTAGGTACTATTGTTGTCTTATTGTTGTCCTGAAATTGGAAGTGAATTTTAGCATGTCAAAGTAAAATATTTTATATAAAATGGGAAAAATATAATGGCAGAATATCAAAGTCTCGGAGGTAAGTATGCAGGAATATTAACCAAAAAATTAAAAAATGGGGATACAGCCTTTTACATCACATATAGAGATATTGAATCAAAGGTAAGAAGAAAGAAGGTTGGAATAGCACCGGACATGACAAAAAGAAAAGCTTCAGATTGTTTGAGTGATATATTAAAAGAAATTGAAGCTAAAAAAGAATTATCTGAAAACCCAAACTCACCAATTCCAAAGATACTTAGAAAAAAAATTGATAAACAAGTTTATACATTGAATGATCTTGCAGATTATTATTTCCATGAAAATAATAGTAAATCTAAAAGAGAAATGCAAAATAAATACAATTATCATTTTTCAGATGAACCACTGGCTACTAAAAATATACACTTAATTTCAGAAGACGACTTAGAAGATTTTATTAAAAGAAAAAGTAAGCAAAGAGCAGATAGTCGTAGATCAAATTCAACTAATGTAACAAAGTTACATGAGCAAGGCTTTCTTCCAAAAAGAAAAAGAAAATCAAAAGCTCTTAAACACGAGTATTACCTGATGGAAGAACACGTTATTATGGAGCAGAAAGAGCATCTCGAACTCCTGGACCTACAAGAGGAGCGTCTTATGTTACTGAATATGATCCAAAAACAGGAAATGTTCGTTCTTGGATGGAAAGTTATGACCATTCATGAAAAGTCAATAGAGTTCATCCAAAAATGGTTAATGGAGTTCAAGTCGACCTACCACATTATCCACCAACGAAAGCTGATATAGATGCAGGAAAAGCAACACCTTCAGGAAAAGCAATAAAAGGATGTCATTAGAAAAAGAAATTAAAGAAGAGTTTATAAAAGGATTGAAATTAATAGTTAAACAAGGGTATAATCCAGAAGCAGCTACCAAATATGCTTTTGATTTTTATTTAAAAAATAAAATAACAGATAAAACATTATATGAAGTGGTTGAGGATATTATGATTATTGATTCAGGACCCGAATTTGTATTAACCGAAAAAGAACTAATCACTTTGGTAAAAGACAAATTAAATATAAATATTTCAGAGGTAATAGATTAGAATAGTTGACAGCTAAAAATTAAAGCATAAAAAATTAAAAGTCCCCCGCTAGCGCAGGCATATTACTTGTGCCGAGTGTGGGATAACTTTTAGGTTTTATGGATTATTGGAAGCTGTAAACGCGACTTCTTAGGTCTAAAACAACATTTTTCCAATCTTCAAAAGATTCGAGAGTGTAAAATAAACTGTGTAAACCCACCTTCTATCCTATAATCACTTCGTATATTTTGACATAATTTCACTGAAAAATATACTAAGTTGAGGATAAATTTCAAACCAATTCCTAATA
>Ga0256844_10000305_pt1 | contig 18976 bp, 16 predicted proteins | sample MusselsmetaG_FD_189100 | JGI IMG/M metagenome (GOLD analysis project Ga0256844, IMG submission 189100) | Mussel associated microbial communities from hydrothermal vent at the East Pacific Rise, Pacific Ocean - Mussels | ecosystem: Host-associated > Mollusca > Shell > Unclassified ... | reverse complement strand
ATTCATATGCTTAGACATTTTCTGTGCAGCTTCTGGCGTTAATGTCATAAATATTGGCGGCCTATCTACTTCTTCTCCATTTAGTGCTTTTAATACTCTATCTCTTGGTTTCATACGAATACACTTCTTTTTATTTATATTAAAGATTACAAGATCAGTATATCTTTTTATATGATTATCCTGTAGTGTCCTGCAAAATAAAATCTTACTTTAAAAAGGTATGTAAAGACTTAGATAGAGTTTCTATCAATCAATTTAAAATTACATCTAACAGCTCCTTTTTTATTCTCTAAAATCATTTGGGCTGCTTTTTCTCCTGCCACTTTAAAATTTGCGCTAATTACTGTAATACCCAACAGCTCTTTTAAAGGTGTATCATTATACGAAACAATACCAATTTCCTTACCTAGCCTTAATTCTTTTTCGCGAACTTGTTTTACTAAATTCACCAAATCTCTTTCGGCAATCGTAACATAACAATCTTTTTTTTGAAGGTTCATATCTTCATATATCTGATCTATAATTTCAAAATCAAAATTATACTCAATACAAAACTTTTTAAATCCAATGATAATATCTTTTGGATAAGGGTATGAAGAGACTCTAGGATAAACTAAAATCATTTTTTTATATGCTGATAGTTTTTTTATACCATCACTTAAAGCATTGTAAATATCTAGTTTAAAATTTTGATAGATATTTATATATTCTCCTTTAACTTCTGGAATTTGCCTATCTAGAAGTACCAACTTACTCTTTGGTATCTTATTTAAAGCTGCCAATGCATTAGCTGTGAGATTACCGTATTTTAACTTTTCATCTTTAAAATGTGGCATAATTACATAATAATCATATCCACCTATATTCTTCTCTATATGATTTAAAAAAAGAGATTCATCATAATGGTAAATAAATAAATTTACATGTGCATTAACCCCCATACTATCTACAAAAGAATTGTATATTTCCATTTTATAGGTACTTAACTTATTAATTAAAAAGAAAATATTAACCTTTGAAATTAATTCCGTTTTTGCAGTGTAGTACCCTTTTCCTTTGACAGAAATAATAACTTTTAATTCTTTAAGTTGCCTATAGGCTTTTTCAACAGTATCTCTTGATAAATAAGAATCCTCGCTCAATTCATTAATAGAAGGTATTTTTTCTCCTACTTTTAATGCTCCACTGGAAACCTTATCAACAATAGCATCTACAATTTGCTTGTATTTAGGTTTACTCGAATTTTCATCAATTTTAAGAAACATCTAAAATTTATTTTGATTTAAATAAACTTGATTGGCTTATCTTTAGTTTTGTAAAAATAAAAATTATTTTCTTTATATGGTCTTTAATAGAAGAAAAATATATCAGTACAGCACAGGATACTTTTTCTACTAGATAAAAATATTTTTACATTCTTAAAATGCATCAACTAAATTTATAATGGGAAATAAAATGAAAAAATTCAAACACGTAGATTACCTTTGGGATAGTAAAAAAGCAACAGAACTAGAAGGAGATGAAGTCGCTTTGCTATTGTACAGGTCTAACATATTGGGTGCAGATTTACGCATCACAAATTATGGCGGAGGAAACACCAGCTGTAGAACTACAGAAAAAAACCCATTAACTGGAGAAGAAACAGAAGTTATGTGGATTAAAGGTTCTGGTGGTGATTTAGGAAGTTTGAATAGAGCTGGCTTAGCTGGTTTATATGTTAATAGATTTCGTGCACTAAAGAATGTATATCGAGGTATTGATTATGAAGATGAAATGGTTCCTTTACTTAATCATTGTATTTTTGACTTAGACAGTAGAGCTCCTTCTATTGACACACCTTTGCATGGTTTATTACCATTTAAACATATAGACCATCTACACCCAGACGCTTTGATAGCTATTGCTGCAGCAAAGGATAGCGAACGGGTTACCAAAGAAATTTGGGGAGATACTATGGGCTGGGTTCCTTGGTTGCGTCCAGGGTTTGAATTAGGCTTAGTGATAGAGAAGTGCTTGACAGACAATCCAGGAATTAGAGGTATTGTACTCGGAAGTCATGGTGTATTTACTTGGGGTGATACTGCTTATGAATGCTACATGAATAGTCTTGAAGTTATTGAAACTGCATCTGAATATATAGAAAATAAAATTGTCGCTAAAGGAAGTGTTTTTGGCGGAAAACGTATAGATAGCCTTCCTGAAAGCGAAAGAAAAGAACAAGCTGCTATCATAGCACCTACACTAAGAGGATTATGCTCTAGTGACAAACCAATGATTGGTCATTTTACAGATACTGAAAAAGTATTGCAATTTATCAACAGTAATGATTTAAGTAAATTGGCTCCTATGGGAACTTCTTGTCCTGATCATTTCTTAAGAACCAAAATTCAACCTTTAATTCTAAATCTAAAACCTAATGAAGATTTATCTAATCCATCGGTAGTTTTAGAAAAATTAACTGCTGCTTTTGAAAGTTATCGTGCCGAATATACAGCCTATTATGAGAAGTGCAAACACCCTAATAGTCCAGCTATGCGCGATGCAAATCCTGTGGTAATTATTTATCCAGGTGTTGGTATGTTTACCTTTGCAAAAAATAAACAAACAGCTCGTGTAGCGAGCGAATTCTACATCAATGCTATCAATGTAATGCGTGGCGCAGAAGCCATTACCGAATATACTTCTTTACCACGTCAAGAAGCCTTTGATATTGAATATTGGCTCTTAGAAGAGGCTAAATTACAACGCCAACCAAAGGAACAAGTTTTATCTAGAAAAGTTGCTTTAGTTACTGGAGCAAGTGGCGGAATCGGAAAAGCTATTGCCGATAAATTAGTTGCAGAAGGTGCTAATGTAGTGTTAACAGACATTAATATGGATACACTTGCTGAAGCAAAAACAAGCTATAAAAAAGACCTTGTCTCTACTGTTATTTGTGATGTTACAGATAGAAAATCTATTGATAGTGCATACCAAAAGGCTTGTCTAGATTTTGGAGGGGTAGATATTGTTGTGCACTCTGCTGGTTTAGCCATTTCAAAACCTTTAGAATATACGACAATAGAAGATTGGGATATTTTACAAAACGTATTGGTAAAAGGGCAGTTTTTAATGGCTCAAAAAGGGGTTGAAATTATGCGCAAGCAAGGTATTGGTGGTAATATTATACATATTGCTAGTAAAAACGGACTCGTTTCTGGGCCTAATAATATTGGCTATGGAACAGCAAAAGCTGCACAACAACATATGACTAGACTGTTAGCTGCCGAAGTAGCTAAAGATCAAATTAGAGTGAATACCGTAAACCCTGATGGTGTTATTGTAGGTAGTAAAATCTGGGAAGGTGCTTGGGCACAAGGTAGAGCAAAAGCAAACGGAATTACCGTTGAAGAGCTTCCTGCTTTTTATGCAAAACGCAACTTACTAAACAAAATCATACTCCCCTCTGATATTGCAAATGGTGTATTTGTACTGGTTGGCTTATTAGATAAGAGTACAGGGAATATTATTAATGTTGATGGCGGAATGGCAACTGCCTTTGTGAGATAGCTTTTAGTAAGCAATACTCAATTGACAGTCTTCAGTAAATAGTAATTTTTAATTAGAAAAAAAATGAAACTAAATAAGCAACAAATAAGTGATTTCAATACATCTTTAACAGATGAACTCAAAAATCAAATCGATTTTTTAGGAAATCAAATCGATAAAAACGGACAAAACACCAAAGCTATCATTCAAAAAATAGCCAATTTCCAAGTAGCCATACCAAGCTGGGCATTAGGTGCAGGTGGAACACGATTTGGACGTTTTTCGTATGGTGGAGAACCTGCTACTTTAGAACAAAAAATAGAAGATATTGGTTTAATTCATAAATTAACGCAAACGGCAGGTGCAATTTCATTACATATTCCTTGGGATATTCCTAATGACTATAATGCAATTAAAGAATTAGCCAACTCTCATAACATTATATTTGATGCGGTAAATTCGAATACATTTCAAGATCAACCTAATGCCAAAGAGAGTTATAAATATGGCTCTTTATCTAATGTAAGCAAGGCTGTTCGCGATCAAGCCATTGCACATAATAATGAAGTAATTCAAATTGGAAAAAAATTAGATTCCAAAAGTATTACGGTTTGGTTAGCTGATGGGGCTAACTTTCCTGGACAAAATAATTTCCAATCGGCTTTACAAAATACCCAAAATTCATTGCAGGAAATTTATAAAACATTACCAGACGACTGGAAAATGTTTATAGAATACAAACCTTATGAACCCAATTTTTATAGTACGGTAATTCGTGATTGGGGTACTTCACTCCTATTAGCAGAAGGTTGTGGCAGTAAAGCATATACTCTCGTTGATTTAGGGCATCATCTACCCAATACAAATATAGAGCAGATTGTGGCAACCTTAATGATGAAAGGAAAATTAGGTGGTTTTCACTTTAATGATAGTAAATATGGGGATGATGATTTAACCGTTGGTTCTATTAAACCTTATGCCTTATTCTTAATTTTTAATGAATTGGTATATGGCATGGAAACTAATAAAAACAATCCTGATCTGGCATGGATGATAGATGCTAGTCATAATGTAAAAGACCCTCTAGAAGATTTAATTCAATCTTTAGATGCCATTTTAATTGCCTACGCCCAAGCTTTATTGGTTAATCAAACCGAATTAAGGCAGGCGCAACAAGAAAATGATGTTACCAAATGTCAAGAGATTTTACAAAATGCATATCGTACAGATGTCAGACCTCTAATCAAACAAGCTCGTTTACAATCTGGAGGTATTATTAGCCCAATAGAGGCTTATCGTAAATTTGACGTACGGAATGAATTGATTAAAGAAAGAGGAATGGATATAAAAGCGACTGGATTGTAAAATTCTCTCCTAAACTCCCTGAACGAAAGGAATATAACTGGCAGCATCCGTTGCCGTACATTGCAATTAAATAGAGTCTTAAACAATGAGTAAACAAAAAGTCACAGCAGTTTTTGATATTGGTAAAACCAATAAGAAGTTTTTTTTATTTGATAAAAACTATCAAGAAGTGTATCGTGAATATTCTCGTTTTGATGAAATTGAAGATGAAGATGGTCATCCAACAGAAGACTTAGAAGCCTTAAAAAAATGGCTAAAAACTCGTTTTGATGAAATTTTAAATTCAGGAAAATATAATATTATTGCTATTAACTTTTCAACCTATGGTGCAAGTTTTGTGCATTTAGACAAACATGGAAAAATAGTGACTCCATTATATAATTATACCAAACCATTACCTAAAGAAATTTTAGAAGAATTTTATGCTACGTATAGCGGAGAAAAGCAAATTGCCTGTGAAACGGCATCGCCACAAAATGGCGCCCTAAATTCAGGAATGCAACTGTATTGGATTAAAAAAACCAAACCAGAAATTTTTAAACAGATAAAATATTCCTTGCATTTTCCGCAATATTTATCCTATTTATTTACAGGAATCCCACTCAGTGAATTCACAAGTATTGGTTGCCATACCAATTTATGGAATTTTAAAACTAACGCATACCACCAATGGGTTACACAAGAAGGAATTGATGATAAATTACCTCCTATAGTCTCTACTAAAACTAGTATTAATATGACCTATCATAATAAAAAAATTAAGATAGGTGTTGGTATTCACGATAGTTCTTCTGCCCTATTACCCTATGTTTTTAGTAAAAAGAAACCTTTTTTATTACTTTCTACGGGTACTTGGAGTATTTCATTAAATCCATTTAATGATGAGGTTTTATCTAAAAAAGATCTAGAAAATAATTGCTTAAATTATATGCGTATTGATGGGAAACGCGTAAAAGCAACACGTTTTTTTATGGGAAATGAATATCGTATTCAAGTAGAAAAATTAGGTGCGTTTTATAAAAAAGAATATGGCTATCACCGTAAGGTTAAATTTAATAAAAAGCTTTATTTACGCTTGATTTCAAATTCAGGAATCTACTTTAAATTTGAAGGAATTACGTTAAAGCGAAAGCAGATTAGCGAAACAGATTTAAAACCTTTTCCAACTTTTGAAGAAGCCTATCATCAATTAATGATAGAACTAATGCTCTTACAAGTACAAACTATCAAAATGGCGATTGGCACTAACAAAAACATCCAACAAATTTATATTGATGGCGGCTTTACAGACAATGATGTTTTTGTGAAATTAATGGCTTATCATTTTCAAGACTATAAAATAAGAACTTCAAAATCTTCATTAGGATCTGCTTTAGGAGCTGCTATGGTGATTTCTGATAAAAAAATCAAATCAAATTTTTTAAAAGAGAATTATAAATTGGAAAAATTACCTCCATTATTATTAGACGTTTAAATAGAAAAACCAATGACATTTCCTTACAACTCATCGTACCCATCTATAGCCGATTTAAGAACAAAAGCGCAACAGTCTATTCCTAAATTTGCTTTTGAATATTTGGATGGTGGCTGCAATGCAGATGTTAATTTGGGTAAAAACATGACCGATATTCAGAAAGTTGAATTGCGTCCTGAATATTTAAGTATCCATAGGCAATCTTCTATGAAAACTCATTTGTTCGGACATGAATATGATGCACCTTTCGGAATTGCACCAGTTGGTCTACAAGGATTAATGTGGCCAAATTCAGCAGAAATTTTAGCAAAAGCTGCTTTTGATGCTAATATTCCATTTGTATTAAGTACCGTTACTACAAGTAGTATTGAAAAAATTGCAGAAATTACAGAAGGAAAAGCATGGTTTCAACTCTATCATCCTGCAGAAGAAAAAGTTACAGACGATATTCTAAAACGTGCTAAAAATTCAGGTTATGAAGTCTTAGTTATCTTAGCCGATGTTCCTACATTTGGTTATAGACCTAGAGATATTAGAAATGGATTGGCAATGCCACCAAGAATGACCTTAGCAAATGTATTGCAAGTTTTAGGAAAGCCAAATTGGGCATTACAAACCTTAAAACATGGCCAGCCAGCCTTTAAAACACTAGAGCCTTATATGCCAAAAGGCTTAGATCTGAAACAATTAGGTGCCTTTATGGATCAAACTTTTTCAGGAAGATTGAATGAAGAAAAAGTGCGTATTTTACGTGATAAATGGAAAGGTAAAATCATAATTAAAGGAATTGCAAATGAGATAGATGCCCAAAAATCTATTGCTTTGGGTATGGATGGTATTATTATTTCAAATCATGGCGGAAGGCAATTAGACGCTGGTGAATCGACCATACATTCACTGCAAAATATCATTAAGGAATTTAAAGGAAAAACAAAAATCATGATTGATGGCGGTATACGCTCTGGTCCAGATATTGCAAGAATGTTAGCCTCTGGAGCTGAATTTACTTTTATGGGAAGACCTTTTATGTATGGTGTTTCTGCTTTAGGTAAACAAGGCGGAATACATACCATAAACATATTAAAGACACAACTACAACAGGTAATGGAACAATTATGTTGTGAAAATGTTGTAGATTTCCCAAAACATTTAATCAGAAAATGAAATTTCTAAACAACATTTTTAGAATTTGGAATCTTCGGTCTTTGATCTTTAGTTTCATTCTTTCCTTTTTGGTTATTTCTTGCTCAAATATTTCCAATACCAAATCCATTAAATTGGCTCATGGGCTAGACATCAATCATCCTGTCCATAAAGCAATGCTTCTTCTAGGAAAAGAATTAGAAAAAAACTCTGATGGAAAATTAAATCTTGAAATTTACCCAAGTTCACAATTGGGTTCAGAGCGACAATGCCTTGAATTATTACAAATTGGTAGCTTAGGTATGACTAAAGTCTCTGCAGCTGTTATGGAAAATTTTGCTCCTGACATGAAAGTTTTTGGTTTACCTTTTTTATTTAAAAACAAAGCACATCGCTTTAAAGTATTAGATGGTGAAATAGGAAAAGAATTGTTAGATGGCGGCACTAAATACTGGTTAAAAGGTTTGGGCTATTATGATGCGGGTAGTAGAAGTTTTTACACCAAAGGAAAACAAATTAACAGCCCAGAAGATTTAACAGGTATGAAAATTCGAGTTATGGAAAGTGCTACAGCTATGACTATGGTCAAAAAATTAGGTGGCTCTCCTACCCCAATTTCATCAGGAGAATTATATACTGCCTTACAACAAGGTGTTGTGGACGGGGCAGAAAATAACCCTCCAACATTCTATTTATCAGGACAATATGAAGTCTGCAAATACTATTCATTAGATGAACATACGGCAATTCCAGATGTCTTAATTATTGGAACATCATTATGGAACACACTTTCTGAACAAGAACAACAATGGTTACAAAAAGCTGTTGATGCTTCTGTGGTTTACCAACGTAAATTATGGGAACAATCAGAAAATGAAGCCTTGGAAGCTGTAAAAAAAGCAGGAGTTGAGGTCGTAACACCAGACAAATCAAAATTTACCGAAAAAGTAAAAACGATGTTCGACGACTATAAAGATGATAAAAAAGTGTATCAATTAATTCAAAAAATACAAGCAATTCAATAAAATGTTACGGCAAAAAATAGATAAAGGTATCGCTTCATTACTCTCCTTAATTATGGCTTTGATGGTCATCAATGTATTATGGCAAGTATTTACACGGTTTGTAATGTCTAACCCTAGCTCGTTTACAGACGAGTTGGCTCGTTATCTGATGATTTGGGTTGGTGTTTTGGGTGCCGCCTATATTTCAGGAAAAAATATGCATGTGGCTATTGATTTTTTATCGAATAAACTAAGTGAAAATAAACAAAAGAAATTATCAATGCTCGTTCATTTAATTGTTATTCTATTTGCATTATTAGTATTTGTAATTGGAGGTCTGCGTTTGGTATATATCACAGCTATTCTAAAACAATATTCACCAGCATTACATATTCCATTAGCAGTAGTTTATGCGGTAATTCCATTAAGTGGACTCCTCATTATTTATTATAAAATGAATGATATTTTAGCCAAAAAGTTATGATGGAATATATACCCATAATTGTTTTAGTTAGTAGCTTTATTGTGCTACTCGCCATTCGTGTTCCTGTAGCGTGGAGTATTGCTATTGCATCATTATTAACCATGTTGATAAGTATTCCTGCCTTACCAGCATTTACAACCATAGCACAACGAATTGCCACAGGCTTAGACAGTTTTGCACTGCTAGCCATTCCATTTTTTATTCTTTCAGGACAATTAATGACCAATGGTGGTATTGCCAAACGACTGATAGACTTTGCAAAAACATTAGTAGGATCACTTCCTGGTGGACTCGCCTTAATAAATATTGTCTCTGCCATGTTAATGGGAGCTATCGCAGGATCGGCAATGGCATCAGCATCAGCCATGGGAAGTATTTTAGGCCCTGAAATGGAAAAAGAAGGCTATTCAAGAGAATTTGGCGCAGCCGTAAATATTACCTCATCAACCACAGGTTTATTAATTCCACCAAGTAATGTACTTATTGTATATTCATTAGCGAGTGGTGGCGTTTCTATTGCTGCCTTATTTTTAGCCGGCTATATCCCAGGAATTTTAACAGGACTATTCTTAATGATAGTTGCTGTAGTCTGGGCAAAAAAGAAAGGCTATAACACAGGAACAAAAAGCCCCTTAAAAGATGTATTTAGTACATTTATCAAAGCAATTCCAAGTTTATTCTTATTGGTTGTAGTTATTGGAGGTATTGTTGGAGGTATCTTTACTGCAACAGAAGCATCTGCAATAGCTGTATTATATACTTTACTCTTAGCCTTTTGGTATAAAGAAATAAAGATAGCTGACTTATCAAACATATTATTAGACTCCGTAGGGACAACCGCTGTTGTCATGTTATTAATTGGAGCTTCTATGAGTATGTCTTGGATTATGTCTTACGAGAATATTCCACAAGATTTAAGCAATCTACTTTTAGGCATTAGTGATCATAAAATAATCATTCTATTAATTATCAATTTACTTTTATTATTTGTAGGAATCTTTATGGATATGACCCCCGCAATTTTAATATTTACACCTATATTTTTACCCATCGTAACCAAGCTAGGAATAGACCCTGTTCATTTCGGAATTATGATGGTCTTAAATTTATCGATAGGACTCTGTACACCTCCTGTAGGATCTGTACTCTTTGTAGGTGTTGGTGTTGCCAATACTACTATAGAAAAAGTTATAAAACCACTATTACCATTATATATTGCTATGATTATTGCCCTATTTATTATTACATACTTTCCCATTTTAAGTATGTGGCTTCCTAGTCTATTCGGTGTATAATATGTACTAGAAAAATTAAAACAATTGACCTTTATAATTTAAAATTATCTTTGGTCTTTAAAACTAAAAATATGAAGAAAGTAGTTACTTTTGGAGAAATCATGTTACGTCTTTCTCCTCCTCATTTTTTACGCTTTTCTCAAACTACATCTTTTGATGTGGTCTATGGAGGAGGAGAGTCTAATGTTGCTGTATCACTAGCCAATTACAATATTCCTGTCGATTTTGTAACACGTTTACCAAAAAATGATATTGGCCAATGTGCCTTAATGGAAATGCGTAAACGTAATGTAGGTACCTCTAAAATTGTTTTTGGCGGTGACCGATTAGGTATTTATTTTCTAGAAACTGGAGCTATTTCTAGAGGCAGTAAAGTGGTTTATGACAGAGCTCATTCTGCTATTGCCGAAATAAAACCTGGAATGATAGATTGGAAAGCCGTCTTTAAAGATGCGAATTGGTTTCATTGGACAGGTATTACACCTGCTATCTCTCAAGGAGCTGCTGATGTCTGCTTAGAGGCTGTAAAAGTTGCGAGTGAAATGGGTATTACCATTTCAACCGATTTAAATTATAGAGCAAAACTATGGAAGTATGGCGTAGCACCTGAAGCTATTATGACAACGCTTACCTCCTACTGTGATATTATATTAGGAAATGAAGAAGATGCTGAAAAACATTTTGGTATCAAACCAGAAGGATTGGATATCACCAAAGACGGACATAAAGTAAAAGCAGAAGCCTTTTTATCCGTTTGTAAACAAATGATGCAAAAATTCCCCAAAGCTAAAAAAGTAATTACCACATTGCGTGGATCTATAAGTGCATCGCACAATACTTGGGCTGGTGTTTTGTATGATGGTGAAAAAATGTATCAGTCAACAGAATATCAAATTACACATATTGTTGACCGTGTTGGTGGTGGAGATAGTTTTATGGGTGGCTTAATTTACGGATTGATAAAAAATCCTACCGACGATCAAAAAGCTTTAGATTTTGCAGTAGCAGCATCGTGCTTAAAACATACCATAAAAGGAGATGCTAATTTGGCAACCATAGAAGAGGTAGAAAAATTAATGAGCGGTGATTCATCTGGAAGAGTAGCCCGTTAAATTTCAAAAAAAAACAAATTTCAATAGTTGAAAATAAAATTAAGTATAAATAATTAAAAATCCCTTCCCTTAGGGAAGGTTAGGATATGGCAAGATTTTCAAGAATAGAAGTAGCAATGGTAATGGAAAATACAGGCTTAGTTCCTCTATTTTTTCATACAGATATTGAATTAGGAAAAAAAATACTAGAAGCCTGTTATAAAGGAGGTGCACGAATATTAGAGTTTACCAGTCGTGGTGATTTTGCACACGAAGTGTTTGGTGAACTTAATAAATTTTGTGAAACAAACTTACCTGAAATGATTATGGGTGTTGGCTCTGTAACCGATGCTGCTTCTGCATCTTTATATATGCAGTTGGGAGCAAATTTTGTAGTAACTCCTGTTTTAAGAGAAGATATTGCACTGGTTTGTAATCGTAGAAAGGTATTGTGGTCTCCTGGTTGTGGTACATTAACAGAAATTGCCAAAGCTGAAGAATTAGGCTGTGAGATTGTAAAATTATTTCCAGGTGGAATTTATGGAGCTGATTTTGTAAAAGCCATCAAAGGGCCTTGTCCGTGGACAAAAATTATGCCTACTGGTGGTGTCTCTACAGATAAAGAAAACCTTAAAGCATGGTTCGATGCAGGTGTAACTTGTGTGGGTATGGGTTCTAAACTTATTTCAAAAGAAGTAATCAAGAATAAAAATTTTAAAGAGCTAGAAAAAAATGTAAGAGATACGCTGGCTTTAATTCAAAAATTAAGAAAATAATTATAAAATGCGCAAAGCATTTATTTAGATACTAAACAATTTAAGATATGAGTAAAAAATACGAAGTCCGATATGCTTCTAGTCCGAAAGAAGTAAAAAAAATGAATACCAAACAACTACGAAAAAATTTCTTAGTTAAGAAAGTAATGCATACAGATACCATCAAATGGGTTTATTCACATTATGATCGCTATATGACAGGTGGGACAGTACCTGTTAAAAAAGCTGTTTCATTAGAAACTATCGATCCGCTAAAGGCTGATTATTTCTTAGAACGTAGAGAATTAGGAATTATTAATGTTGGTCAGACTGGCACAGTAAGCGTTGACGGCACAGCATATACATTAGAATATAAAGAAGCTTTATATGTTGGTAGAGGAACAAAAAAAGTTGTGTTTTCTAGCGCATCGTCTAAAAACCCTGCTCGATTTTACCTCAACGCTACTCCTGCCCATAAAGCATTTCCTACAAAAAAAGTAAGTCAAGCTGATGCTGAAATTGTAGAGTTAGGAACTTTAGAAACTGCAAATGCAAGAACGATTAGAAAACTGATTGTAAATAGTATTGTTGAAACATGCCAATTACAAATGGGAATGACAGAATTAAAAGTAGGTTCTGTTTGGAATACCATGCCTGCACATAGTCATGATCGGAGAATGGAAGTCTATTTCTACTTTGAAGTTCCTGAAGAGCAAGCCGTCTCTCATTTTATGGGAAAACCTCAAGAAACACGCCATATTTGGATGACAAACGAACAAGCAATTATTTCTCCGCCTTGGTCTATTCATGCAGGATCTGGTACAAGTAACTATGTGTTTATTTGGGGAATGGCTGGTGAGAATTTAGATTATGGAGATATGGATCATTGTAAAATAACAGAGTTAAAATAAAAAGACTAAAGAGAAGAAAAAAGCAATTATCACAAGAAATTAAATATCGTACTCATTTAAAATGAACCGTTGAAAGTTCTTTCCTTTGGGAAGGATTTAGGACGGAATACAACAATAAAATTTATGAACAAACTATTCAACCTAACAGGTAAAATAGCCTTAATCACTGGAGGCACTCACGGACTAGGCATGGCAATGGCTAAAGGTCTAGGCGAAGCTGGAGCTACATTAATCATTAATGGTAACTCTTCGCAAGAAAAATTAGACACTGCAGTTGCTCAATACAAATCTTGGGGCTTAAAAGCTCATGCATATAAATTTAATGTAACCGAAGAGCAAGAAGTTATCAAAGCAATTGCCTCTATAGAAAAAGAGGTTGGTGTGATTGATATCTTAGTTAATAATGCAGGAATTATCAAAAGAACGCCTTTAGAGGAAATGGAAGTCGCCGATTTTGAACAGGTACTCAAAGTAGATTTGGTAAGTCCGTTTATCATGGCAAAACATGTTATTAAAGGTATGATGGCTCGAAAAAGTGGTAAAATTATTAATATCTGCTCTATGATGAGTGAATTGGGTAGAAATACCGTTGGTGCCTATGCTGCCGCAAAAGGCGGACTCAAAATGCTAACTCGAAATATGGCTACTGAATGGGCAAAACATGATGTGCAAATCAATGGTATTGGGCCTGGTTATTTTGCCACCACACAAACGGCTCCTATACGTGTTGATGGACATCCATTTAATGATTTTATTATTGGAAGAACACCAGCTGGCCGTTGGGGAGACCCTGAAGATTTGGCTGGAACAGCTGTGTTTTTAGCATCAGAAGCTAGTAAATTTATTAATGGTCAGATTATTTATGTTGATGGAGGCATCCTTGCAACTATAGGTAAACCTGCGAATGAAGATTAAAAAAGACCAAAGACCGCCCTGTTGTCTGCCGAAAGGCAGGTTCGCATAAAGATAAAAAACTATTAGACAAATTAAAAATACTGATGTCATTCCTGCGAAAGCAGGAATCCATTTTTTATAAAATGAAAGAAGATATGAAACTAACCAAAATATTATTTCTTGTTATAACAATAGGTATATCATCCTGTACAACAACCAAAACAGTCACAGTAACTAATAATTTAGATATTGAACGTTCTTTTGAAACTATAGAAATTTCAAAAGAAAATTTAGGTTTAAAAAACTCAGATGACTTATCTCTTTACGTTATTGAAGATCAAAATGGCAGTGAATCAATAGTGCAGCGCGAAGATACCAATGGAGATGGTTCAAAAGATATTATCCTTTTTCAGCCTCTAGTTAAGCCTAATTCTAGTACTCGTTATACGGTAAAAAAAATTCCATTCGCTGAATTGCCTGCAAGAGAAATAATTTGTTATTCTCGTTTCGTTCCAGAACGTACAGATGATTATGCTTGGGAAAATGACAAAGTAGCTTTTCGTGTATATGGGCCAACAGCACAAAAAATGGTAGAAAACAGTATCGAAGGCGGCACACTTTCTAGTGGTGTAGATTGTTGGTTAAAGCGTGTAGAATACCCTATTATAAATAAGTGGTATAAAAAGCATTCAGAAAAAACAGGAACCTATCATAAAGATACTGGAGAAGGTTTAGACAATTATCATGTAGGTACAAGTAGAGGTTGTGGTGGTATTGCTGCAAAAGTGGATAGCTCTTATTATATCTCTAAAAACTATACCAACTATAAAATAATAACAACAGGACCTATTCGTACACAGTTTTCATTAGAATATGCAGATTGGGATGCTGCTGGAAATCAAGTAAAAGAGAGTAGAATTATCACCTTAGACAAAGGAAATCAATTGTCAAAATTTGAAATCTCATTGGCAAATATTAACCAAATATCTGTAGGCTTGACTCTTCATAACAATGATGGACTTATCACAAAAAATAAAAAAAATGGATGGATTAGTTATTGGGAGCATTTAGATGATTCTGAATTAGGAACAGCTGTAATTATACCCTCTCCTAATCACATTATCAGATTTGACACCTACCTCTCTAAAACAAATGAGACAAAAAACCAATATCTTGAAATCAAAGTAACTAACAATAAAATAGTATATTACGCTGGATTTGGTTGGAAAAAAGCAAAAAATATTCAAACCAATAAACAATGGGAAAAGTATTTAAACAATTTTTCTTTGCGTTTAAAATCTCCATTACAAGTACATATCAACTAAAAATAAACTATGGAAAATAAGCTAAAAAAATACTGGAAAACAAATCTAAAATACTTAGCTATACTCCTATCCATTTGGTTTATAGTATCTTTTGGATGCGGAATTTTATTCGTTGAAGAATTGAATAGTATAAGACTTGGCGGATTTAAACTCGGTTTCTGGTTTGCACAACAAGGTTCTATTTATGTATTTGTAATTTTAATACTTGTCTATATCCGATTAATGAATCGCTTGGATAAAAAATATAATTTAGAAGGATAATTATGACTTTACAACTTTGGACATGGATTCTTGTAGGAATCACATTCGCACTATATATTGGTATTGCAATCTGGTCAAGAGCAAGCTCTACTAAAGAATTTTATGTAGCCGGAGGAGGAATATCTCCCTTAGCTAACGGATTGGCAACAGCAGCAGACTGGATGTCAGCAGCTTCATTTATTTCTATGGCTGGTATCATTTCATTTAATGGATATGATGGTTCTGTATACTTAATGGGATGGACAGGCGGTTATGTTTTACTCGCGCTATTATTAGCCCCCTACCTTCGTAAGTTTGGAAAATTTACGGTTCCAGATTTTATTGGGGATCGCTATTATTCAAATGTAGCTCGTACAGTTGCTGTATTTAGCGCATTAATCGTTTCCTTTACCTATGTCGCAGGACAAATGCGAGGGGTAGGTTTAGTTTTTTCTCGTTTTCTAGAAGTAGATATTAATACAGGTGTAATCATCGGGATGATTATCGTTCTTTTCTATGCCGTTCTTGGAGGAATGAAAGGGATTACCTATACACAGGTTGCACAATATTGTGTGCTTATTTTTGCCTTTATGGTCCCAGCAATTTTTATTTCTATTCAAATGACAGGCAATCCGATTCCGCAATTAGGTTTTGGAGCAGCAGGTTCTGATGGTATCTATTTATTAGATAAATTAGATGGTTTACATCGTGATTTGGGTTTTCATGAGTATACTTCAGGAAGTAAATCTACCATAGATGTGTTTTTTATAACTGCGGCATTAATGGCAGGCACAGCAGGATTACCGCATGTTATAGTTCGTTTTTTTACAGTTAAAAAAGTAAGTGATGCACGTAAATCTGCAGGCTGGGCATTATTCTTTATTGCTATTTTATACACTACGGCTCCTGCAATAGCATTATTCTCAAGAACCAATTTAATAGAAACCGTAAGTAATAAAAAATATGACGAATTACCTGAATGGTTCTCCAATTGGGAAGCTACAGGATTAATAAAATTTGACGATAAAAATAAGGATGGTAAAATTCAATATGTAGCTGATGCTGAAATAAACGAATTGACCGTTGATAAAGATATTATGGTTTTGGCAAACCCTGAAATTGCAGGCTTGCCCAATTGGGTTATTGCCTTAGTTGCTGCAGGAGGTTTAGCCGCTGCACTATCAACAGCTGCCGGACTATTATTAGTTATTTCAGCTTCTGTATCTCACGATTTAATTAAGAAAATGATCAACCCTAATATTTCAGAAAAAGGAGAATTGGTTGCTGCACGTTTATCAGCAGTTGTTGCTGTTGTTATTGCAGGGTATTTTGGTATTAATCCTCCAGATTTTGTAGCTGCAACAGTAGCCTTAGCTTTTGGCTTGGCAGCAGCATCATTCTTTCCTGCTATTATTTTAGGGATTTTTAATAAACGAATGAATAAAGAAGGTGCTATTGCAGGAATGCTAATCGGTATTCTATTGATGCTATTTTATATGACAAAATTTAAATTCGGATGGTTTGGAGGTGGAACCAAAGCAGAATGGTGGTTTGGAATTTCCCCTGAAGGATTTGGTACCATAGCTATGCTAGTAAATTTTATCGTTTCTTTAGTGATTTCTAAATTTACCCCTGCACCACCACAAGAAGTACAAGAATTGGTAGAAAACATACGAATTCCTTCAGGAGCTGGTGAGGCATCTGACCATTAAACAAACTAAAAAAATTAATTATGAGTAATTTATCAGACAAAAAAATTAATATTTATTTTATCACCATTATTATAACACTAGGAGGCCTCCTCTTTGGTTATGATACGGGAGTAATTAATGGGACACAGTTTTATTTTTCTAAATATTTTGACCTAACCGATACCGTGAAAGGATTTGTAGTGGGTAGCGCACTAATAGCTGCGTTTTTTGGTGCTTTAGTTTCTGGAGTTTTAAGTAAAAGTATTGGTAGAAAAAATTCATTAATTATTTCAGCAATCTTATTTGCTATTTCAGCTTGGGGTTCTGGTTTGCCTAGTATTTTTCCAGAAACAATTCCATTATTGGTCTTCTTTAGAATACTTGGAGGACTTGGTATTGGTATTGCATCAATGAATGCACCCATGTATATTGCAGAAATTGCTCCTGCAGAAAAAAGAGGGAACCTGGTAACCTTTTATCAATTAGCGATTGTTATCGGATTTTTTGTAGTTTTCTTAGCTACTTATTTTATTGGTGGTGGTTTAAGTGAAGCTGAAAATATTAAATTTGGATGGAGACGAATGTTTTGGTCTGAGTTAATTCCTTCAATTCTCTTTTTTATAGGCTTGTTTTTTGTACCTAAAAGCCCACGTTGGCTAATGACCAAAGGAAGAGAAAAAGAAGCCTTAAATATTTTGACTAGAATTCATGGTAAAGAAACTGCAACTAAAGAAATTGCAGAAATTAGAGACTCTATACAAAGCGATACTGCAAAAGATAAAGTATCTCTTTTTGTTAAACCTTTATTAGCAATTGTTGTTATTGGGTCAATACTGTCCATACTTCAACAGTTTACAGGCATCAATGCTGTATTGTATTATGGTGCTGACATTTTTGAACAAGCCTTAGGCTTTGGTAAAGATGATATTTTAAAACAACAAGTATTATTAGCTTCAGTGAATTTAGTTTTCACATTTGTAGCTATGTTTACAGTAGATAAATTGGGAAGAAAACCATTATTAACTATTGGAGGTTTTGGAATGTTGATTGGTTTTTTAATCATGGGCTTTACCTTATATTTTAGTGAATATTCGGATACTGTTATGAGAATAATAGATGGCGTTGAGACTCAAGTGCCAGCCCTATCTCAATCAGAAGGCATGATGAGCTTAATAGGTGTTCTTATTTTTATTGCTTCTTTTGCCATGTCTATGGGGCCAGTAGTTTGGGTAATTTTATCTGAAATTTTTCCGAATAGAGTTCGGAGTATTGCTATGTCTATTGCAGTTGCAGCACAATGGCTGGCTAATTATTTTGTAACACAAACCTTTCCTATGATTGTTGGAAGTGATGCTAATAAATTACAAACTCTTGGAGGTACTTGGAACAACTCGTTACCCTACTTTATATTTTCTGCGTTTATTTTTATTCTCATCATTTTTGTTTGGAAATTTATCCCAGAAACAAAAGGGAAAACTTTAGAAGAGATGGAAACTTTATTTGATAAATAATCTGTTAAAAAAATTATAAGTATTTAGCTTGTTTTATAATGAATAGCCTTATATATTTGCACCACTTTTTACGCAAGTAAAAAAGTATGGTCGCGTAGCTTCCTCCTCCATTTTATTACGGTGGACATGCAGCTTCGCACCGCAACTAAGGTCGCGTAGCTCAGCTGGATAGAGCATCTGCCTTCTAAGCAGACGGTCACAGGTTCGAATCCTGTCGCGATCACTTCAAGCAAAAAACCTGCAATTGTATTGCAGGTTTTTTGTA
>Ga0256844_10000304_pt1 | contig 18996 bp, 4 predicted proteins | sample MusselsmetaG_FD_189100 | JGI IMG/M metagenome (GOLD analysis project Ga0256844, IMG submission 189100) | Mussel associated microbial communities from hydrothermal vent at the East Pacific Rise, Pacific Ocean - Mussels | ecosystem: Host-associated > Mollusca > Shell > Unclassified ... | reverse complement strand
TGTTCTTCTCCCTTTGTCCAACCAACTTTCGTTTCGGATTCGTATTCTCCTGTGTGAACCATGTCTGCCAACTTTCTTCTGGTGTTGTGCATGAATTTTCTTTGAAACTTTTTCTTTGTCATTATTGTATATTAGTTACATTTATATATAAGTATATGAAAAAGAAAAAACCCACTCTAAATTAATAAAGTGGGTTTGAAAATAAGTGGGAATTGTTATATTTCTGTTCGTTTTATGATTTCCGTGAGAATGTTTGTGGAATACTCATATGGTGATTGGGAACTTTCTGATAATTTGGTGAATTTGGGTATCAATGCATTTATTGTACTCAACATATCTTTGTCTATTACCATGTTTCCTCGTTTTCTTGTTTTACCGAATGCAGCCAAGAAAGATTTGAACATTATTTTTACTTTTTTGTTGGATTTCAGAATTTTTACAAGTTCTTTATCGTGTATGAAATTATAATTTATATCCAATTCTTTTATGTCATCGGATTTTGTATTTACGGGTATCTTACTGAACTTTGATTTATTTTTAAGATAATATTGTTTGAATAAGTATGATAATAATTCAATGAATCGAACATCTTTTGATTTTGATTGGAAATCAACGTTTGTGTCTGCCTTTGTTTTTACAAACTTTACGATATCTCGTAATAATTCCTTTGTCTGTAAATTACTTTCTTTTTTTTCTGGAGTGAATCGGTTTTTCGCCATATCTCTCGCTTTCTGAGTGTATAATGGGTCAACCACCTTTGTATTTACAAAACTATCACCTTTATCGAAACTGAAAACTACTCCCTCTATTGGTTTTGTTGTGCCGATGTTTAGGGCGGTGTTTTTTAGTTTTGGATTTAAGATTGAAATAATGTAAGTGGTAAATGATTCAGTTTTGAACTTTTTAATCAAATCATCCCATTCTGTTGTTAGGAAATCAATTAATTGTTCTTTCTGAGTTTTATTTAACTTTCCGTTGTGAATGATTGGAGGTGGTGATGTTTTGAGTTGTTTTGCATATTTTGTCAATACATCAATGTTTGTATCAAGTGTACCACCCTTTGAAATATCGGTCAAAATTAGTCCGTTTTGTGGAATTTTATCATAAACGATTGATCCAGGATTATTGTTGGCGAAATACTCAAATCCAAATCGAATTCCCATAGGAATATTTTTTAAGGATTCAATATGTGCGATTGCACTTTCGTAATATTTCATTACGGTACGGTCTACCATTGTTATTGGTGTTCTACTATCTCGTTTGTAAAACTTTAATCCTTCTGGAAAGTTTTCAAATGCAAATCGAGAACCATCAATTTTTTCGGTGATGTATGCAGCGAGTGTGAATAAGTCCTCTATGAATTTGATTCCTTTTGAGGTGTATAAATCTTTTAAGTGAGTTAATCCTGCCATATTTTAAATTTCTGAAGGTAATGGTAATTTTAAATGTTCGATTGCATGTTTGAATGAATCAATTACCTTTTTATTATTTTTTTTGTATCTAAATGAACTTTTATTCATTATTTTGTAAATAGTTTCGAATGATTGCACGGATTCTATTGTTGCATCATCACCGAGTACGAATTTTACTATTTCGATTGGTACTTGGGTTATGATTTGATTTGAACCTTTTAGAGTTTTTGGGTTTTTTACTTTACCATTCTTTCCTCTGTAAGATTTTATCTGTTTCATTAATCCATCTTTTCCGGTTAGGGAATATTTTGAGAATTCTGCAACTTCACCTTTATCTTTACCATCTTCAAAATATTTATTTACGTCTCCAGTATCGATGTATTTGATTATGTTTGTGAAAATAATGTTTCTATATAATCCTTTGTACTTTGATTCATTTTTTGTGAAATCTGGAGAATGAAACATAAAGTTTGTTAATTCTAAATTATCGGATAACATTAAATCAACTTGACCATATTCATCGGATTTCGGTATTGGATATAAAAATGAAATTATTCCAAAACCCTTAGAATTAACAACGTTGTTAAATTTACTTTTTATTTTCTTATAGATGAAGTCTTGAACTTCGTTGAATTTTAAATTGAAATTTGCACCAATTTTTCCTGCATCAATTGCCATATCGATATCACCACTAAAATCACCTTTTTTCTTTTTACCAGTCGAACCTAAAGGTTTAAAATCACCACTCGTTAATTTGAATGTTTTTGAAATATCCTTTATTACTGAATTGTACATTGTCATTGTGAGTTCAGCAGGAATCGGTGAACCACCAGTTGCCTTACCACCCTCTTGAAGAATGTTTTCAGTTAAATTATCAATATATTGGTCTACTATTTCGTTTTGTCCTTTTAGTCCTTTCCAGTACTCGGATTGTAAAAATGGTTTGTAGAATTTCGTCATATTTGAATATGCCTCTGCTTCCCACGGTAGTTTTTTATATTCGTTGAAATTCTTTTGTAATTTTTTATAATCACTAACTTTTAATGCAGGTTTCCCCTTCCATAAGATTTCTTTATAATCTTTGGATGGTGTTAATTGTTTTTTTGAAATCTGAGAAACGTGAGTTAATTCATGTATCATAGATTGGATCTGCAATGTTAGTGATTGGTTTGGATTATAATGTAAAGTAAATTTACCTTTATTCAAACTATTATCATTTAAAGTAACATCTCCAATAAGTGAATCATTATCTTTTTTACGTACCGTGATTTTTCCATTGAAACCAAGTTTCGATTTCATGAATTCGATAACAGCCCCAGTGATAATTTTATCATGAGGTTTCATTTTTGTATTTGATTGGAATAATCCTTCTTCTACTCTATTCAACATTTTATCAATGTCTGAGTATAATTCGTCTATTGAATCGATGTGAGTATTTTCATTCAAACTGTTTAGTGCAATATCAATTCCTTGAACGATTGCATCTTTTGTATGCATTCCACCAAGCCCGAAATTCTTTTTGTTCCACCGATTTAGTTTTAATCTGGTTTTATTATCAATTATTTTTTCTTTTACACCCATTTTCATGGCGTTCTGATAATATTCGATTGAAATACGACCAGTCATTCCTTTGGTTTCGGTTTTTACTGCCTTCTGTAAATCAAGTAATCCACCTTTAAATTGGTTTACTGAAATTCCTTCTGAAATTTGTTCTTTTACAGATGTTTTTGGATTTCCGAATATGGTTTCTTGGATAACTTTTCCGTTTTGCAATTTTCTCGTGTACTGACCTTTCTTTCCAGTCATTTTTAAATCTGAGTTTGGAAATATGGATTGTGCCACTTTTTCGGATGATATATAAGGAACTCCCATTTTATAGAAAACGTGTTCGAGTGCATCGGATGCTTCCACCCAATATCCTTTTTGTTTTAATACTTTACTCAAACGAACTAAAACAGCATCTATTGATTTTCTGTCTCCATCATGTCCCATTCCTTGAATCTTGATTCCGTTTGGTGATTTTCTACCGAATATTACTGCATCAGCATCTTCACTTCCATCCACATCGATTGCGTTCCAAAATACACTACTATTTAAGTCCGATTTATTGTTTACGAAACTTCCATCAGGAGTTTTTTTGTATGCAGTTTGAACTAAATCAATTACGTTGTCTGAAATCTTTAATACACTTTTTGTATCTAATTTGTACCAAGTTTTTGGTTTCTTTGCCAAATCTGGCCTGAATTGATCCTCAAATGTTAAAACTTTATCATGAGATTTCCAATTGTTTTTTCTCATTACTGTTTTTGCGATTACTTTGTTCGCCTGTGTAACAAGTGGTATGTTGATTTTTGTTTTTTTATCTGTAATGGTGAATTCTTTGTATTTTTTTACGAAATCTAAGAATTCTTTTTTATGTCTACTCAATCTTTTGAAAAATCCAATTAATTCAGATGGTGTTATTTCTTTTCCGTTACGAGGGTCGTTCACTCTATCAAAAAAATGATTCGTGAATTGAACATCCTCTGGACTAAGTTTACTATCGGCGAATTTTTCAACTTGTTTTAAGTCTTTTCTCGCCATTTCGTTTAAATAACGTTTACGTTCTTCATCATTCATCCAGTTTCCAATCTCGGATTTTTTCAAATCTTTTGGGATATCTGAACCTTTTAGTTTTAATTTGAAATTATTGAATTTTTTCAAATCAGTTCCTACCAACTTTCCGAATTTTTCAACTTGGGGTTTGGTTAAATGGATTTGTTTATCTTGTTTATTTTTAAGTACACGAATATCTTTTGGTTTGAAATTTTTTAAATTTACCAAAAATTCGATATCTCGTCCTTCTTCCTGAGAATATTTTAATTTATTCAGTTTTTTCTCCAATCCATCGTTATTTTGTAACATATATGACAAAAGAACTTTGTAATCACTTTCCTCGATGAAAGGTTTTGTGATTTTTAAATTTGGAAGAATTAATTTTAAATATCCGTATGATTCTACGGTTTCTAAATATTTTTTTACAGATTTTGCTGATTTTATGGATTTTAAGAATTCATCTCTGATTCTTTCACCACTTACTCCTTTTAATGATACGTTGTTTTTTAGAGCAGCTTCTGTATCTTTGTCCATTTTTCCACCGATACGTGAATGGAAACGGAATGCTCTCATTTTTCTTAATTCATCTTCATCAAATCTTTCTTCTGCCTTTCCAACGGTTCTGATATTTTTATTTTTTAAATCAGCGATTCCGCCAACTAAATCCACAATTTCTTCTCTATCCAAATCATAGAAAAGTGCGTTGATTGTTAAATCTCGTCTTTTTACATCTCCCTCGATGTCTGTGTAATCTACTGAATCCGGTCTACGACCTTTTCCGATATCTTTTCTGAATGTAGCAATTTCATCACCATCTACAATAACAACACCGAAACTTTTTCCAACTTCGGTAGTATGTAAATTATTATCACGTGCAATTTTCAGAACTTCATCTGGTTTTGCATCTGTTGCTAAATCGTAATCTTTTGGGGATTTTCCAAGAATCGCATCTCGGATTGCTCCACCAACTACATAAAGTTTAAAACCACTTTTCTTAAACATCTTTTGTAATTTCTTGATGTTTGCAGGTATATTGATTTTTAATTTATGAGTTGCCTCTGTTAATGTTAATGTTTCGTTCACTTCTTTATAACTTACTTTTGGGTAATCTTTTGTTAATCCTAATAATTGAATCATTGGTGTGTCTACTCGTACTGCCGGAATCTTAAAGTTTGGTTTAAGATTGTATAATGCTACAATTCTATGATGACCATCTAATACGAATCCATCTTTGGATACAATTATTGGTTTTGATAAAACTTTTTCTGGAGCTGATTGTAAACTATCAACTTTTTTAGGATCTATATCTTTTTGTGTTAATTCTAATTTACTTATTGGGATTTTTTCACCTTTATGGGATATCCCTTGTTCACCCAACCATTTTAAGTAGTCTCGTAAATCACCACTCTTTATTTGTGGCATATCTCTACGTAATACTCCGAGATTTTTGAAATAATTACCGTGTTTTGCTAATTCTTCTAATTCTACTACGTTGTCGAAAATATTCGGACCTTTTTTACCATATCTGAAACTCACTACTTTCTTTCCGTTTACAGTTGGCATTCCGTGTTCATCTTTACCGATGGTTTTTACAACAACTTTTTTGTTTTTCCACTTTCCCATTAAAAGAGTGTCTCCAATTTCTACGGGTAAAGTTATTGACTCGTTCATCATCTTTTCAAACTCCGATGCAATATCTCTATCACCCTGAGCATCCAGACCAGACATATGTTTAATCTTTTTCTGCATTGTTTTCTCTAACTGAGTTTGAACTAATTCATATCCTGCTAAAGATGCCTTTCTCGTTATGTGTTTGTACCATTGTGAGTATGCACTTGATGAATAAACATCAACTTGGTTGTTCGGAGTCATTTTTCCGATTACACCAGCAGGGTAAAATGAAACTGCGGTTACTGGTCCATTTGGATATGGGGGTCTTTCTTGATAATTTTGGATATCACCAGTCATTATCATTTTTACCACATCGTAACCTATTTTTTGTGCCCGTTTTACTGAGATTCTATCAAAAACTGAGAAATTCGGGAAAAATCCGAGAGGGCCATCATCGGCTGAACCAACGTGTCCTCGTGTTGCTTCTTTTAACAACCATTCTTCAATTGTTTCTTTTTCAATTACCAAACTTTCGTTTAATTTTCCAATAATCATATTATAAATTGAATCATTGAACTTTGAATATAGTTTTGATTTGAAAAACTTCTTAGCTTCTGGAGAATCACCCTTTGAAAGAGTATCTCTTACTACGGATGCACTTATACTATCACCAAACATAGGTGATACATAAACATATCCTTTATCTGTATATCCTTGTGTTGGATTATCTTCGTATTTTGTGAAATATTTACCTCCAAGTCTACTGGCATCCTTTTCTGAAACAACGGTTACATATGCAGTCGTTTTTTCATCGAATTTTGTTAGGATTTCCTTTGGATTGTAAGGATTTTTGATAAAAATAACTTTGTCCTTTGGTATTGGGAACATTGTAGTCATTATTTTCTTTTTTTCCTTGAAATTAAAGGGTGATCTTGGTGGATCCACTTTATCCGATGTTCCGATGTAAACATTATCTTTACCGAACTTCTTTACTAAGTGATTGTACACACCATAATGTCCTTTATGCATAGGTTGAAAACGACCTGAGTAAACAACTATCGTTCTTTTGATAGATTCTTCTTCATTCATTATCGATTCCACTAAGTAGTTTGTTAGTTTATTCATATCTGTGTCTAATATACAAAAAAATAGTGAGACTACCAAATTTGTTTAGGTATATCTCACTATATAAATATTAATCCAAAAGTTTTACGTGTTTTTCTTACAAATCGTTAAAAAGTGGTTTTTTTGGTTCTTTCACAATTGTTACATCAGTTGTAAGTAATAAGGATGATACAGAACTTGCGTGTTCAAGTGCCAATCTTGTTACTTTTGTTGGGTCAATGATTCCTTCTTCCATCATTTCTACATAGTCTCCCGTTCTTGCGTTATATCCATCATAAATACTATTTTCAATATTATTTAAAACCACATCTGGATTTTCACCACAATTTGTTATGATTTTTTGGAATGGTGATTGAATTGCCGATTGAATTATTTCTATTCCCATTTGTTGATCTCTATTTTCCCCCTTTACTTTTTTCAGAGATTCTAAAGTTGAAATAAGAGCCAAACCACCACCGTTTACAATTCCTTCTTCTACTGCGGCTCGTGTTGCGTGAAGTGCATCATCAACTCGGTCTTTTTTCTCTTTCATTTCAAGTTCGGTTGTTGCTCCGATTGTTATTACTGCAACTCCACCACTTAATTTTGCCAATCTTTCCTGATAATTTTCAATATCATAATCTGATTTGGAATTCTGAATTAGAGATTTGATGTGAGAAATTCTTTCCTTTATTTTTTTAGAATCACCACTACCGTTTACAAGTGTCGTTGTTGATTTGTCAATTATCACTTTTTCACACGTACCGATACTTTCCATTGTTGCTTCTTCTAATTTTTCACCAGTTTCAGTTTTTATCACATTTCCACCGATAACGGTTGCAACATCTTCTAAAAGTTCTTTTCTCTTTAATCCGAATCCTGGAGTTTTCACAGCCGCTATTTTTAATTGACCTCTAAGTTTATTAACTATGAGAGTGGAAAGTGCTTCTCCATCAATTTCATCTGCAATTATTAAGATTGGTCTATCAATTTCTGCCATATCTTCCAAAATTGGTAACAAATCTGACATCACTGAGATTTTGGTATCAACCATTAAGATTTGTGGGTTTTCAAGTATGGTTTCCATCGTATCTTGGTCGGTTACGAAATATGGTGAGATGAATCCCTTGTCGAATTGCATACCCTCTACAACATTTACAGACATTTCAATACCATTTCCTTCTTCTACGGTGATTACTCCATCTTTTCCTACACGTTCCATTGCACTGGCAATCATACTACCAATTGAGGAATCGTTGTTTGCTGAAATGGTTGCAATTTGTTCGATTTCTTTGTTTGTTTTTACGGGTACAGAGTTTTTCTTTAAAGTTTTGATTACATCTTTAACTGCCAAATCAATTCCACGTTTTAAATCCATTGGGTTTGCTCCTGCAGTGATGAATTTTAATCCATCATTAAAAATTGCCTGAGTAAGAACGGTTGCCGTGGTTGTTCCATCACCAGCAAGTTCATTTGTTTTTGATGCAACTTCTTTTACGAGTTGAGCACCAATGTTTTCGGTTGGGTCTGTAAGTTCAATTGCTTTTGCTACTGTTACTCCATCTTTGGTGATGTGAGTTTTTCCTGATTTAGTTTCGATCAGTACATTTCTTCCTTTTGGTCCAAGTGTTACTGAAACTGCATCAGCAAGAGTGTTCAATCCTTGTTGTAACAAATTCTGAGAATCTTTACCGAAACTTATTATTTTTGTCATAGTGTAAAATTTTTGTTGGATAGTACCACCATCTGAAATGTATCGAGATGGCGATATTTCATCCTTCCCTATCCTGATTTTTTATTAAATTTTTTGTAATGATCTGATCACTGGAGTAATATAGTGATCTGTATATATAAGTATAAATTTTTTAAAAAACTTATGCTTATCAGTGTCATAACTTGTTTTTAGTGCTTCTTTTTTAAATAGTCTATAAATATATATATGTATTTTCCCCAAACGATAAAAAATAATTAAAATACTTACGATCTGTAACCAATATTACCGTTTTTAGTTACAGATCAGAAGTAAACATATAAATCAAGTGGTTATTTCTAAGATTACTTGATTTGGAACTGTTTCATCATCTTCTTTGACAAAGACTATTAAGGATTTAAGACCAATTATATTTTCTCTATTATATTTTTCTATAAATTGGATTGCATATCTATCAATTTCCTCAATTATTTCAGGACTTTTATTGATATCCTTATCATTTATTATTTCTTGTGTAAAGGATAATAACTTTTTATCAGTTACTACAAAAATGAATGTTGTTTTCTTTTTTTTCATATTTTTTATAATTATGTTCTACTATCTGACCAAAGTAAAAACCATCTGTTTGAATAAAATATACAATTAAATCTATGTCCGGCGTTAAATTCATGATATTGACCAGTTGAATTATTACCGTAATTCATTCCATATATTTTTGTTCTATTATTATTCGGACGGAGAATATTAATTTCTGTTCCATTGACAACTCCTGATGTCGGTAGATTAATTGATATTATACTTGTTGATGATGCATATAATGTTCTCATTCCAGAATTTATATACGCCAACATTTCAGTAGTGGAAAAATTTGTATCTGCACTATAAGTAAGATTCCATTCTACCCTACCATTCATTTCTATATGACTACTACTACTCCCTAAACGAACTTCTCCAGATAATGCAGATAATCCATTATTGGATAATGATAATTGTGATGGACTTGAATGATAAATTTCAAGTTTACCACCGTGTACACTTACTAATGTTGGATTTGTTCCTGGTGCAGAACTCAATCGTTTTATTTGAACATATTGATTTGAATTACTTACTGCCTGAAATCCTCCAGTGTTTAATTCCACAAAGTTTGTAGGTGTAAGTAGTGTGATTGAAGTATCAACTCCACTCGATACACTATATCCACCTTTTGTAAATGAAAGATATGTCATATTTGATTCACCAACTGAATTGATAGTTTCTTTTCTTGCTGATTGATTTCCTACACGTGTAGAATATCTACAATAATGTGTTCCTGCCGTTGTAATTGGTACATCAAACGTTGCCGTATTTGTTGTTGTTATATATGTGGATGGATTCATCGTATTTCCACCAGATACATAATCCCAAACATAACCGGTTGGAGAATGGTTGGTCGGATCAGATACAGATACGTATTTATTCCCAGACTTACTTTGTCCTTTTGAAACTGAATATCTTATCTGTTTTTGGAATACCATTGTGTCTGTTCCAGTATTTTTTCTCCATACCTCGAAATAGATATATTGATATGAATATGCCTGAGTTCCATATGCCTGTCTTGTTTGACCAGGATGTTGAGGGTAGTTGTTATATGCAGGTCCTTCTGTTACTGCGGTCACGGATGGTAACGATGTTGTAGTTGGTGTCCAAGTTCCAATACTATATAACGGTGTGATTGTATATAATGTATTGGCAGACAATGCCTCTTCTTGTGCAGAATTACCAACTGAATATGCAGTTCGTCTATATGAACTATATACAACATTCCTATCAGTTGTATGTGTTGTTACGGCGGCTGGTGCTGTTATTGAATTTCCTCCAACGGTAAAATATTCATCATTACCATATGTAGATGTTAATACATCATTTGGGTTTATTGAAACCTTTTTTTCATCGGAACTGTTGTAAAATTGTAGTTCTGGAATATTCGGTTCTAATACAATTCTATTATCAACATCGTGTAAAGTACCACCTTGATTTTTATGTTCTATTTTCCAGTTACCAATTTCACCATCATCTGCCGATATTGATCCTGAAATAACCGCTGAGTTTGCAAATAAATTACCAACACTATCCACAGAGAAATTCGGAGATGCTGAGTTTGGTGAGTAAAATGAACCCCCTTCAATCGTTGTACCACTTATACTACCACCAGCGATGGAAGTTGCAGAAATTGAACCTCTAAAAGCCGCATTTCCACTCAAATCCACATAAAAGTTTTTCGTATGGATTGAACCATTTACTCCACTTCTATAAAATGTAATACCAGTTGTTGTAAATCCAGTATAATCTTTTGTTCCTGTGTAGATTGAGTTGGAATCCATTCTCCAACCTCCAATATAACCAGAAGTTGCAGTTATTTTTCCACGTATATCTAATGTAGTTCCTGTCCATTTAAAGTAATTGGATGTTCCGTTTACAAAACTTGCTCTATAATATCCACCACTTCTTCCAATGAAAATTCCATTGCCACCATAGACTCCAACCGGATTTTGACCAAGTGAAAAGTATGGATTTGTTGAACTACCATCTAATGTGATATTCGCAGTAACTTTGTTACCAGTTGTACTACCAATATTTAAAACTTTTTTAACATAAGAATCATCGGATATAATAATTTTTGCTGCTACGAAATAATCTTGCGTTCCAAGTGATTCCCAATATGAATGTGGTGGTTGGTGATTTGTGTTTCCGTTTTGTTTATTCAAATAATATACTCCACCCCGTTCACAGGTATCTTTACGAGTTGCACTTAACTGATATGAACGTGTAGAAACCCACGGTCCAGTATGTACAACTCCTGGTCCAGTTACTCCAGTTGCCCCAGTAGAACCTGTATTTCCCGTGTTACCTTTTCTTGAAATTGAGAATGTATATGTTTTTGTAAAATCTATATTTTCTGGCTCTTTACGTATATTTAATTTTACTGATCCATCTGTAACGGAAGAATTTGTAAACCCAGTTGGAGTAAATACTCGTTGACTTGAAACAGTAGACCAATTTCCAGTAATACCATCTAAAGTGATATCTCGAACAGTATATCCAAGAGAAGAACTATAAATCCGTTTGATTGTTCCTTCAAATAATCTACATTCAAATTTCCCACCTGCGAAATCAACACCACTTGTTCCAGATGCAGGTGCCGCAAATGTGTGAGAATCGTTTGTTAAAAATACAGTATATGAATCCGTTCCATCATCACCATCACCAACTTTCATTAAAGTTGTTTCATCGTAATAACGTGTGCTATTTTGATTAGAAAATCGAACTCTAAGTGATTTTTTCGTACCCCAAATATTTTCATTGTGTACAAATGTACGAGATGCCGTATTATATGGTGCCGGGCATAATGTCCAAGTCGTACCACTATAATATTCCCAACGATATCCACTTCCGGTGTTATAACGAGTTCCCGTTAGTATAATTGAACTTGGTGTTGGTGTTCCAGATAATTGGTTGTTTGTATATTTAAACACTTGGTCTCCTGATACTTTCACGTATCTTGCAGGTGTTCCATTTGATCCGTTACTACCATCACCACCTGCTTTCGCCTTTGTGATTGTATATGTTTTATTTATAATACCACCTGCATATGTACCTCTAAACTCAAATGTTTCAGAATCAGTAAGCCAAGAAGATCCAGCTAAAGAATAATTTCCTTTTCCTGTCCCACTTGTATCCAATGTCATTGTAAGTCCACTTTTAGTTTGAGTGTAGACTCCTGAACCAGATGAACCACCAACTATTATTAAACTTGCGTTTGCCGTTCTATCAACTGCACCATATAAAATTTTAAATCCACCACCAGCTGTTGAATAGTTTGCACCATTTCCATTTGAATCGGTTGGAACTGTTTCTGTTTCATTTGTTAAATATCCAGATAATGCATTTTGACCATCATCACCATCACCAACTTTCATTAAAGTTGTTTCATCGTAATATCTTGTACTGTTTTGATTAGAAAATCGAACTCTAAGTGATTTTTTCGTACCCCAAATATTTTCATTGTGTACAAAATCACGTGTGATTGCGTTATATGGTGATGGACATAGTGTCCAAGATGTGCCATTGTGATATTCCCAACGGTAACCACTTCCTGTATTATATTTAGCACCAGTTAACGTGATTGTACTTGGTGTTGGTGTTCCAGTCAATTGGTTGTTTGTATATTTAAACACTTGGTCTCCTGAAACTTTTACATATCTTGCAGGTGTTCCGTTTGATCCGTTACTACCAGCTTTCGCCTTTGTGATTGTATATGATTTACTTATTGTAATTCCAGAATATGTTCCCTTCAAAGTGAACGTTTCAGTATCGGTAGTCCAAGATGCACCTGATAGAGAATATGAACCTTTTCCTCCACCACTTGTATCCAATGACATTGTTAATCCGTTTTGAACCTTAGTCCAAATACCCGAGCCGGATGTTCCACCATCAATTGAAAGAGATGCATTTGCCGTTCTATCAATAGTTCCGTATAATATTACTAATTTCCCACCTGCAGTTGAATAGTTTGCACCATTTCCATTTTGATCAGTTGGAACTGTTTCTGTTTCATTTGTTAAATATCCAGATAATGCATTTGCTCCATCCTCACCCTCTTTTGATTTGGCAAAAGATTGTACTTTCTCAATTGAAAATGTTTGACCGTTACTTCGTTTTCCAGTAATCGTATATGTAATTGAAGCAACATCTGCATTCATTCCACTATGATTACCAATGGTTACATATGTTCCACTATCGGTAAATGAAGTATTTGCAACAATATTAGTAGCCGATGTAGTTACTTTCCAAGTTGAATTCGCGGTTCCTGAACCATTATATGAAAGTGATGTTATCCCCTCATACACATAAATTTTCGTACCTGAGCCAGTATAAACTACTGTTCCTGAATTGTTTGTTGATAATGTATGAGATTCATTGGTAACAATAACTGTCATTGCATCTTTACCATTTGTTCCGGATGAACCATCTGCCCCATCTCTCAGACCTGAAATATCAACGTTATCGGTTGTTAATTCTATACCAGTTCCACTTCTAACCTGTACACGAAAATCCTCTGCACTATTCGCACCTGGAACGGCGTTTGTTGCTGAAAAAACATATGTATCATCAGTATCCCAATCTTGGACTTGAGTTGCTCCATTATTCCGAGTAAATCGATATTGAGGATTTGTTACATTTTGTGAAGTTGCAGTGAATGTTACCGTTTGATTTGATGGTGTTTCAATCCCATTTGAATTATATATTATTGTATATTTGTTTGCCAATAATTTTACAGATACGGTATTCGCACCTCCGGCGGCATCTTGAATACCAAATACATCGGTGTTATCAAATGCAATATAATTTCCAGAACCACCCGAACGAACCTCAGCTTGAATCAAATCAGTATGTCCAGCACCTGGAATTGCAGTTGAAGTTGGATACGAATATGTATTTGTTCCAGACCATCCTTGAACTTGTCCACCATTTCTCAAAAATCTATACTGAGGTGATGTTACATTTTGTTGCGTAGCAGTAAATGTGATATTTGTACCATCTTTTATGTTTCCGTTTGATAGATATGGTACAGTATATTTTGTAGCAGAAATTGATACAACTTGTGCACTTGTTCCACTACTACCATTTATACCATCCTTTCCATCTTTTATTATGGTGGTTTTGTGAGTATATGGTACAGTTTTTGATGTTCCTTTGGATGTAACATACATCACGTTAAATGTGGTATCTAAATCCGAATCGGAAGTTGGTGTTGTTGGTGTTATCGTTCCAGATGAATTAGTACCGTTCGTAAGATTTGCAATTCTAAATGTTGAATCTGCATATGGTGATGAACCATCGTATGTGTATGTATTAGTTCCTTCTAATACTGTAACTTTGAATGAGTGTGGTGTTCCATATCCACTTGATCCTGAAACTATCATTTGATTCGGTGGTGTTACTGAAACAGAAACTCCATCAATTCCATCTTCACCATCATTTCCATCCGTACCGTCTGTTCCATCTATACCATCAGAAATAATATAAAAAGTTTCTTGTGCCTTTATTTCCTTAGAAGTTTTAGGGTCTGTAAAAGTGAAAATAGTATTTATATCTTTTGTATTATTATACTGATCATCACTCATTATCGTACCATCACCGTTATTTACGGAAACTGTGATTTCAGGATCAGAACTATTAATGTTATATTTCCATCGGTCGGTTACACCACTTAAATTTGGAGTAAGTGTAAATTTGGATGTGTATTCATTTCCATCGGTATCAAAGAAACTTGCAGTTGCAACTAAAAGAGTTGGTAAATATGTTGAAGTTCCACTTTCTCTACGAGTAAATAAATTATTTGCCAAGATTGAACCAGCTGCAATACCATCAGTAACATCAATAAGAGTTATTGTATCTAATGGCAACCCACTTGGACCATCTTTTAATGTTATAATTCGTGTACCATTTATACCACTTGAATTAAATATTGCATTATATTCCACACCGTTTGAACCGGCAGTTACACCAGTCATTCCAGTAGTTAATAAAGTTGTTCCATCATAAAGTGCAATTGTACTTGGTGTTTCAATATCTGTAATTACTGATCCAGAAACTCTTTGTGCAACTATTTCTAATGTTCCAGTATTATTTTTTATTTGTGTACCGTTAACGGCTGTTATCATACTGAAATCTGCTCCAGTTCCATCTTGACCTCTGATTGATTTTGACCAAGTGTAAAGTTTTGTAAATTCAGTATTGGTTGTGTTATCTTTTATTATAATTGTTGCCACTCCCGAATCTGCTGTTGCTGCACTCGGTGTATATTTCGCATCAGTTCCAGTATTACTGAAAGTCATTGTTAAAGTTGGTGTAACAATTGATACAATACTATATGTATCAACACCACTCACACCAAAGTTCAATTTTTGTGTTCCTTTGAATACTCGAACCTCAGTTTCACCACTTGGATAATCTGTAATATCTCCTTGTGATGATGCGGGGAATGTGTGAGCTTCATTTGTTAAAAATACTGTATAAGCATCTTCTCCAGGATCACCATCCGTACCATCTGAAATTGTATAGAACGTTTCTTGTGCCGTCATTGTATCACCAAGAATCGGATCAGTAAAAGTAAATATGGTGTTTATATCTTTTGTTGCCAATTTATTTACAACACCAGGACCTACGAAATCATGTCCATCACCATCGTTACAAACGAGAGTAATATTCAGATTGTTATTGGTAATTGTGTAATACCAATAATCAATCCCATTTTCAAATACGGGTGTCAATGTTATATGTTCCGAAAATTCAGTACCGTTTGCAGTATAGAAACTTGCGGTAACTGTAAGTGAGGTTGGTGCGTAAATTATTGCACCAGCATCTCTACGAGTAAATAAATTATTTGCTTGTACCGTACCTGCTGGAATCCCATCTCCAGTATCAATAAGAGTAATTGTATCTACAACAACTGTTCCATTTTTTAAAGATATTGTTAAGTTTCCGGTGATTCCACTTGCATCAAAAATTGGGTTATATAAAACTCCGTTTGCCCCTGCGGTTACACCGGTCATACTTGTACTCAGTTCCGTTGCACCATTATATAATTTAAGATTTGCACCATTTGCAGATGTTAAATCAAAATGTTCTGAACCAGAAATCATATAAGATTGTAATTCTAAAGTTCCAGTACTGTTTTTGATTTGTGTTCCTGTTAGAGGTCTGATTAAATAGAAGGTAGAACCAAAACCGTCTTTTCCTGCAATTGATTTACTCCAAGAATATGATTTGTCAAATTCTAAATTTGTAGTATTTTCTTTAATTGTGAATGCAACCGTTCCACTACTAATTGTTTGATTTACAGCACTTGGAATATATTCTGCTTGATTTTGTGCGGTTGTTCCGAATGCACCAGTAATTCCAGTTTCTACAACATTTATCACACTATATGTTCCTGGACCAGATCCATATGTAAATGGTGTTATTCCTTTGAATACACGAAGTTCAAAAGAACCATCGTTTGCATCAACTGTTGAAACAAAACCAGTTTCATCGGCAGGATAGGTGTGAGCTTCATTTGTTATAAAGATTGTAAATGAATCTTCACCATCTTGACCATCCGAAATAATATAGAAAGTTTCTTGTGCAGTTGTTACTGCATTTGTTACTGGGTTGGTAAATGTTGCCTTGATGTTTAAATCTTTTGTAGAAACATTGGTATTTGGTGGAACAATATTTCCATCACCATCATCTGCCACAATTACAATATTCGCATGATTATTATCAACAACATATTGCATTTGGTCAAGTCCTAATCCACTATTAAAACTTGATGAAATTGTCAAGTACTCAATATTCTCAGTTCCGTTTGTATCAAAGAATGATGCTGTTACTGCAAGTGGATTTGGTGAAAAATCAACCGAACCACTATCCCTACGAGAAAATAAATTATTCGCAATTATTGTACCGGCGGCAATACCATCGGTAACATCTAAAATTGTTACTGTATCTAAAATTCCACTTGAACCACTTAAATATAACAATTCTTGTCCCGTAATCGCATCTTGATTTAAGATTGGATTATATTTTACTCCGTTACCACCATCGGTAATTCCCCCACCAACTGTTACTTCTCCATTTTCATCGTGAATCGTTATCGGACCACTTGTTATCTCAGTTGTTGTAGAACCAGAAACATACATTGCCTGAAATTCTAAAGAACCGTTACTGTTTTTTATTTGCGTACCGTTTAAAGGTTTGATATACCAAAATTGAGTACTAAACCCATCACTTCCAGGTTTCACACCAAAAATAGAAATTACATCGTGTGCCTTTTCTACTTGGTCATTATCAGAAACACCCACACGAATTGTCATCGGTGAACTAAAGAAATTGGGTGGTATTGTAAAAGTTTGAGTATCCGTTCCATCAAAAACTGTATCATCCACAATCCCATCTCCAGTAAATTTATACAATGGGGTATTGAAATTAAATGATTTTGCAGTCAATGTCAATGTTCCGTTTGGACTTGGATTATTATCATCCTTATCATACGAAATTGCATATTGTGGTGCACTTAATTCTACGGTATATGGAGAACTTCCATTATATCCAGGTTTCAGAGCAAAAATATCAATTGTATCATATGCAATTTCAGTTTGGGAATTTTCAGACATCCCAATTTTTACTTGCATCGGATCTATAAAATAATTATCAGGAATTGTAAATTCTTTTAAGTGTGCATTTGCTCCGTTCACAAATCCACCATCTTCGGTAATCCCATCTCCAGTAAATTGGAAAAGTGGAGCTACGAAATTCTGATAAGATGCAGTAAGGAAGAAAGTTCCACTTGGAACTGGATTTAATCCATCTGAATCATATGTGATAGTATATGTTGGAGTACCGAGTTTTACAGTTCTTGCATCAATTCCAGCCGAACCTTGTGAACCACTTGGAGTTGCTTGTGCAGAAATTGTAACTAAATCTGAGTATTCATAATTAAATGCATCAGAACCCGTGAAAGAATAATCAACTGTTCCAGTTGCCTCTGGATAATCTGTTCCTGAAAGTGACCATTTTTGTACACCCTCAATATCAGAAATAAAAGTAAGAGCAGGTGCCCCACTTGATGAATGTGCAATAATTGGTGATAGGTTTGAAACTAAGTTAGCTCTCTTTACTTGAATGATTACTTCTTGATCTGTTGGTGTGATAACTGAATCACTATAATAGAATTGATTTCTATTTGCAGTAACAAATAGTGCAGAAACCGATTCTCCATCTTCAAATCTGTAAATGGTTTCGTATTCTTCTATACCAGCAACCGAAGCCGTATATGTAATTGATGCTACTGAGATTGTATCCACCGAACCTGTAAAATCTGCAATCATTAAAGTACCACCGACATCACTTGGATTCGTTAATGTTCCGGGGTATCCACCACTCGGATAATCTAAATCTGTTAATAATGTTCCAAGTTCATCGTATGCACCCGAAGTGTAAATTGTTGAACCAGTTACGTTATTTTTTGTTACTTTGAATCCCACTTGTTGAAACGGAGGATTTCCGAATGAACCAGTTGAGAATCTAAACGCCGTTTTATCACTTGTAAATAAAATAAATGGTTCTCCCGTTGCCTCTTCGGTTAAATTTCCACCATCAAAAGTTTTTGATGTATTTACTTCTACTGGAATGTAATTATTATTGATATCATAAAATTCAAATCTGAAATCAAAGGTTTCAACATCTAAATTTCTTGGAATTGATTGTACCAATGTAAATTCATCAGGAGAAAAAGAGGTTTCCTGTGCGTTTCGTAATGATACATCAGAAATATACCAATCGTTTCCAGTAAATTCAAATACTAATTTCATATCATCCGTATTTGATGATATAATGTTTTGACTTATTTTTGTCCGTACCGTTGTTTCTGGACTCGCATCAATTTCAATAAATTCTTGTTGGAAATTTGAAGAACTCAAATATGCTTTTATTTTCTTTCCAGTATAATCCGTTCCTACGAATCTTGTTTTGAAATTTAAA
>Ga0256844_10000303_pt1 | contig 19042 bp, 11 predicted proteins | sample MusselsmetaG_FD_189100 | JGI IMG/M metagenome (GOLD analysis project Ga0256844, IMG submission 189100) | Mussel associated microbial communities from hydrothermal vent at the East Pacific Rise, Pacific Ocean - Mussels | ecosystem: Host-associated > Mollusca > Shell > Unclassified ... | reverse complement strand
GCTAAAAAAAATCAAGGACTAAATATATTAATCCTTGACTTTTTAATAATTATTTTAATTTGTTTAATTTTCCACCATAAATAATATTGGTAATGAAAATCTTACTTTTGGGTGACCATTACCTTGTCTAGCAGGTTTCATTTTAGGTAATAACTTTATAACTCTTTTAGCTTCTTTTTCTAATCTATTATGAGTTCCTCTTGCTTGGATATCAATAATGTTTCCATTTGTATCAATAACAAATTGTACGTTTATTCTTTTTTTACCAGAATTTAAACCTAATTCTTGAGCAAGTTCAGTATTAAAGTTACGTGATACTATTTGCCTTACTTTATCTCCAAAACATTTTCTTTTTTCTTCACTAGAACCTTTACAGCCTGGATATTCTGGAGCAAACTCTACTTTAGAGAAAATTATTTCAACATCACTTTCTTCATCTGGATCAACTTCATCAATATCGTTAACTGTTATTCTAGGCTCAACTATATCTTTTTCATCTGGATCAGTAGGTGTTAATACAGCTTCTTCGATTTTTTTATTTGTATCTGCTACAGTTTCAAAAGTTTCTGCTGGTTTAGGCTCTTGTTTAAGAATTACTTTATTAACCTTTTTATCTAGTCGTTTAGGTTTTGGTTTATCTTTTTCTATAATAAAATCAGTAATAATAGGTTTTTCTACAACTATAGTTGTAGAAGGTTCATTATAGGCATATGGCTTATAAAAGCTTTCATGTTCAATTATCTGATAGACAATAAATAAAGCAAGGATTAATCCTAATTGCATAAAAATTACAGAAGTTTTTTGTAATTTTACATTTGGTAATTGTTTTTGTTTGTTCATAATATTTAATTTAGACGTTAATATTATGTTAAAACTCACAAAAAGCATACCAAAAAATCCCTTCTTCGAAAGTTGTAAGGGATTTTGAATTTCTTCTATAAAAAAAGCTGTCTTTTCAGACAGCCTTTTAAAAAAGTATTTTTAAGATTAGAATTTAAGAGAAATTCCACCTCTTATATTTGTACCATTAATTCCAAATTGACTTACTTGGTATGGGTAAATAAAATTACCACTAGAATTCAGATCTGTATTATTATTTAATTCATCTGGATATGAATTAAGTAAGTTGTTAACTGCAAGGTTAAAGCCAATTACTTTAGAGTATTGATAGTTAAATATTAAATCTGTTAAAAATTTTGCACTGTATGTTTGATCTTTAGCAATGTCTGTTGGATGTTGCCATGTTACATCACCAAAATAATTATTATTTAATCTAACATTCCAATTATCTTGAGCGTAGTTAATTCCAAAAGAACCTCTAATATTTGGTCTTCCTGTTTCAATTCTACCTCTTTCCGTACGATTAAATAATTCGTAACTAGATAATAATGTTGGATTATCATTTACACTAACAATTGAAGTGTCATTCCAGTTTGCAGCTAATGTAAATCCAAGAACTCCACTAGGAAAACGAATATTATCATATTTAGCAGAAAAATCAATTCCTTGAGTTTCTGTATTAATAGCATTTGTAAAGAATTTAAAAGTGTCTGTTCCAACAGTAATATCGTTTGTTAGAGCAATTCTGTTATCAATTGCAATATTATAATAATCTAAACCAATGGTTAAATTTTTCATTGGATTAAAAAATACTCCAAAATTAATATTAGTAGCTGTTTCAGCTTCTAAGTCTGTAATTCCATAAATTACTCTTTCATTATTATTTAACACTCTAGAGCCATCAAACAACTCATAATTCATATACATTTGTTGTAATGCAGGAGCTCTAAAACTTGTTCCATAAGATGCTCTAATAGCGCCTAAAGAACCAAACTTATATCTAGCATTTGCTTTGTATGATACTTGCCCGTCTTCTAAATCACTATGAGCATCATAACGTGTAGAAGCTCCAATTAAAAAATCTTTAGTAATATCAAAGTCTAAATTCAAAAATGCAGCATAACTATTTGAGTTTTCACTTAATTTTTGATTATGGTTAATACCAGAAAAACTTTCTACACCATTTCCAAACCAAGATTCATATTCACCTTGATTGATTTTATAGTCTTCGATTTTATACTCTGCTCCAAAACCAAGATTTAATTTATTGAAAGATTTTTTAATATCTAAATTTGCTATAGTATTATAATATCTATATCCTCCATTGTCAAATTCAGAAGGACTATCTGTTCCCATACTTAGGTTTGAGCTTTCATTAATGAAATATTCAACTTTATTAAAACCAAAAGTTCCACTTAAATCAATTTTATAACCATTTGCATCATATTTAACTCCAACTACATCCATATTGTCTGAAATAGCAGTTTTTAATTCTGGGTTATAGACATTATGTAAAATAAAAGAAGTTCCTTTTTTAACTTCTCCTCCAACAGTAGCATAAAGTGCTCCTTTACCATTTTTAAATGGTTTTTCGGCATTAAAATACACATTTCCACTAAGCATTTCTGGTTGACCAACAATCATATCAGTATTTTCATTAGATCTATCTGTATAATCCTGATACCTAACATCCACAGTGTAATTTACAAATGAATTATTCTTATTTTTAAAAGTTCCATTTATATCACCACCAGCTTCTAATCCATCACCTTTACTTGTAATACCAACATTATAATGTGCAACAGAATTTGAAGTTATTTTTTTAAGAACAATATTTATAACTCCAGCTATTGCATCAGAACCATAGATAGAAGAAGCGCCTTCTCTCAAAATTTCAATGTGATCAATAGCAGCTACAGGAATACTATTTAAATCAGTACCAACTTCACCTTTACCATAAGTATTATCAATATGAGTAATAGAACTCAAATTTTTTCGTTTTCCATTAACTAAGACTAACATTCTACTTGAACCTAACCCTTTTAAATCTGATACATCAAAATGAGTTGTTGCATTTCCGTGAGTTTGATTTGCTGAATTAAATGAGTTTTCACTATAAGCTAATATTTTATCCAAGCTAATTTTCCCTGTAGATTGTAATTCAGACATACTAATATTTCTGATAGCAACAGGTGAGTTAATAATATTTCTAGATTTAGAAATGTTACCTACTTCAAGTTCTTCTTCTATACCTAACTCTTTTTTTGTCATTGTTATAGATAGAATGTTTTTATTTGGAACAGCAACCATAATATCTTTATAACCTATCGATTTAAAAATTAATTTGGTTGGAAGCATACTAACTCTTAAACTAAATGTACCATCTTTTTTAGTTGTTGTTTTGTTTGTAGCTCCTTTTTCAGTTACTCTAACATAAGGCATTAATTCTCCATCTTTATCTTTAACAGTTCCTGTTATTGTTTGTGCAATAGCAAAAAAAGGAAGGATAAAAAGAACTACTAATGCAAAATTTTTAATTGGCATCTGTGTCATTAATTTTAGATTTGATTAATAACTACAAATATTGTGATTATATTTTGTTTTAACAAATTTTAGTTTTACTATTTATAAAATATAACTATATATAATACGTTTTTAGTTTAAAAGGTATTATTACAATATTTTTATTAAACATTTTATATAAAAATTGTATTATTGTCTTCAAATTTAAAATAAAATATGAAACATATTATTACATTAATTTTTATTAGTTTTTTTTTAATAACAAATTCACAAAATAAGATAGAAAAAGAAACTACTATTACTCAAAAAGTAAAAAACGATACAATTGTAAAAAATATTATAATAATTGATAGTTCTACAGTTGTTGTTCCTACAATTATTAAGAAAGAAATTATTCCAGTTTCTGAAACATTTATAAATGAAGATTTATCAATTTTATCTGATGATGAATTTGCTAAACAAGTAGATGAATTTTGGTTTGATGAGCTTGAAAATTCAAATCTAAATATTAACAATAATATTAATAATATACTAGCAGATGAATCTGAACTAACTACCGAAGTTTTTAAACAACGTTTAGCATATTTGAATAGTAAAACTCCTTTTAATATTGAATATAATGAAATATTAGAAGCAATAGTAAAATCATATTTAAAACATAAAAAGAAAAAGTATTCAAAACTAATCGCAAAATCATCGTATTATTTTCCAATGATTGAAGAGCAATTATCAAAATATAATATTCCATTAGAAATGAAATATTTAGCAGTTATAGAGTCTGCTTTAAATCCAACAGCAAAATCACCTGTAGGAGCTACTGGATTATGGCAATTTATGTATCAAACGGGAAAACAGTTTGATTTAAATGTAAGCTCTTATGTTGATGAGCGTTGTGATGCTGAAAAATCAACAGAAGCAGCATGTAAATATTTAAAAGCATTAAATAATTCATTTGATGATTGGGATTTGGCTTTAGCAGCATATAATTCTGGTCCAGGAAATGTTTCTAAAGCTATTAGAAGAGCAAATGGTTATAGAAATTATTGGAATATTAGATATTTTTTACCATCAGAAACAGCAAGTTATGTGCCTATTTTTTATGCTACAATGTATATGTTTGAATTTGCTGATGTTCATGGTATTACTGCAGCACCTAATAAATTACAGTTTTTTGAAGTAGATTCTATTCGTGTAAAAAAACAAATAACTTTTGATCAAATTACACAAGCAATTCCTATAGAAAAAAATGTTTTAAAATTTTTAAATCCTCAATATAACTTAGAAATAATACCTGTAATAAAAGATAGAGATTATTCGCTTATTTTACCAAAATCATTAATTGGAACATTTGTACAAAATGAAGACAGAATTTATGCTTTTGCTGTAGCAGATGATGCTAAACGTGAAAAACCATTACCAAAATATACCGAAATGAATAATAGAATTCGTTATAAGGTTAAAAGTGGAGACTTTTTAGGTAAAATAGCTAGACGTTATGGTGTTAGTATTTCAAAAATAAAACGTTGGAATGGTATGAAATCTACTAAATTACGTATTGGGCAACGTTTAATAATTTATCCAAGACGAATGTGATTTTTAGAATTTATTTTAATTAAATTGTTATTTTATAGGATAAACATAAAGTGAAATTTTAAAATCAATTATCAACTATTTATTAATAATGTTTATTCTTCGGAAAGAGATTCAAATATTAATCAACATTTAATAAATGCTACAGATTTATTTTGTAGAGATATGTTTTATGATGATTTAATAGTTGTTAGTTTTATTTCTTATGATTTATAAAATAATTCTGGAATTTATTTTATAAAAGTAAAAAACGACAAGTTTATTTACTCAAAAAATGGTTGTTAAATAGAATAGTTAAATAATAATTTTATATCCATAACCACGTATATTTACAATTTGAATTGTAGAATCATCTTTTAGTTTCTTTCTGAGTTTTGTAATAAAAACATCCATACTTCTTGATTTGAAAAAATCATTATTTCCCCAAAGTTTAGTCAAGATGTAATCTTTCTCTAAAACTTCATTTTTATGTAAGTATAGTTGTTGTAATAATTCAGTTTCTCTACTTGTTAAGTTTGTTTCTATTTTATTTAAGTATAATTTTTGTTTTTTTGAACTAAACTTATACTTACCAATATTTACAATATCATTTTGTGATTTATTTATTTTATATCGTAATAAATTATTAATTCTTACTACTAACTCTTCCATTGAAAAAGGTTTTTTCAGGTAATCATTACCACCAGATTCAAAGCCTTCAATAACATCCTTTGTTTGTGATTTTGCTGTTAAAAATAAAATAGGAATGGTATTATTATTTTTTCTTATTTCTTTTGCTACAGTAAAACCATCTTTTTTAGGCATCATAACATCTAAAACTAAAATATCTGGTTGTTCAACTTCAAATTTATGTATTGCTTGATCACCATCTAAACAAATAATAACATTATAACCTTTATTAATTAAGCTCTCCGAGATAATTTTACCTAAACTTACTTCATCTTCTGCTAAAAGTATTTTAATATTGTTTTGCATTTTTTGGAAGTTTGATTATAAATGTAGTTTGCAAAGTATTAGCAATAATAATACTACCTTGATGTTTTTCAATAATTTTTTTAGTGTAATATAAGCCAATTCCAAAGCCTTTAATATTATGTGTATTTCCTTTTGGAATACGATAAAATTTATCAAATAATTTAGGCTTTTGGTCGGATTTTATTTTACCATTATCACGGATAGTAATTATAATATTTTCTGATTTTGATTTAAGTGATATTCCAATTTTATTACCACCATATTTAATGGCATTGTCAATTAAATTATTGATGGCATTTTCAAAATGAAAAGTATCTAAGTTTAGTATTATTTTATCTTTTTCGGTACTAAATTTAATACTTTTATCATCATGTAAAAACTGTTTATTAACACATTGATTAATCAATTTTACTATATCTGTAGGCTGTTTATCAAGTAAGAGTTTATCCTTTTCTAAAACTGAAGTTTCTAACACTTTCTCTACCATTTTATTGAGTTTTACTATTTGATTTTTAGTGATATCTAAATATTCATCGGTTTTAATTTGATTATTATCTCTACTAAACACTTTTAAAGCTTCCGTTGCCAAACCAATAGTTGTGATTGGGGTTTTAAACTCATGAGTGATATTACTAATAAAATCATTTTTTATTTCGGCTATTTGTTTTTGTTTGTTAATTATGTTCAACAAATAAAACAATGATAAAATAATAGCAATAGATAACAATAATGATAATAAAATGCCTAATAAACCTTTTTTTAAATAGGTTTTTGTTTGGTTGGGATATCTCAATTCAATTTTTTCAGCTCGTTTTAAATAAACTGATTTCGAAAATGTTTTAATGGTATTTATAGTGTCAATTTTTGTGTTTGAAGCAATAAGGTTACCAAAGCGATAATGATTTAATTGATAAGATAATTGAATGTTCTTTCGTTTAAATTCTGTGGTAACAATAGAATCTAATTTTTTAAAATTTAAAGAATCTGAACTTATTGAATTAACTAATTTTGTAATATGTCTAATAAATTTAATACTATCAGTTACTTTTCGTTCTCTTTTATATAATTTATCATGTTTGTTTTTTAATTTATTTGATTTGTTTTCTCTCTTATCGTAAGATTCCCAATCCATAGTAATATTAGATTTATCTTCAAATTTTCCATCAAAAATATATATTGTAATTGCAGTAGAATCATTTTCAGAAAATTGTTTGTTAGTTAGCGTAGAACTAATCGTTTTTTGTGATTTTGATTTTAGGGAATCCATTAGAATAGTCATATCCATTTTAGATTCTGTTTTATTGACATTAACACTTTCTATATCATGGGTATTTATGTTTGTAAAAAGCTCATCAAAAACAGGAGCAGATTTTACCAACTCTGCATAATAAACATCTGTAGCATTATCCAAACTTATTTGCACTTCGTTAATAAACTGTTGTTTGTTTTTTTGATAATTTTTATAGTTAAAATAGATTTGTGTACCAATACTAATCACAATAGTTGTAATTATTAAATAGAGTGTCCACAAGTATTTTTTAGTTTTCATACTTCAAAGGTACAAACTAAAATGATAAATAATTACCTGATTAACACTCGTTAACACTAAATAACATTCGTTAACCTTTTATAATATAAAGTTGATATATATTTGTAATGTAATCAAAAAAATATAAAAAATGAAAACATTAAAAAAAATTACATTCTTATTTGTATTGCTAAGTGTATTTATTTTAAAAGCACAAAATTTTCAAGGTAAAGCTTATTATCAAACAAAACGAAATTTTGAAATGAAAATAGATAGCTCTCAAGTTAATGATGATATGCAAAAACAAATTAATGAAATGTTAAAAAAACAATTTGAAAAAACATATATACTTACTTTTAATAAAACTGAATCTTTATATAAAAAAGAAGAAAAATTAAACAAACCTAAACCTACTCAAGGTGGCTTTAATATAGAAATTATTGATGGTCATAATATTTTATATAAAAACACTAAAGAAAACACATATACACAATCACAAGAAGAATATGGTAAAAAGTTTTTAATTCAAGATGTTTTAAAACCATTAAAATGGAAAATAACCAAAGAAGCCAAAATGATTGGTAAGTGCCTGTGTGTCAAAGCTGTTTCTACAAAATTAATTGATGATTATGATGATGAACATAATAAAAAAGACAAGCAGAAAGAAATAAAAATTACTGCTTGGTATACACCAGAAATACCTGTTGGTCATGGACCGGAATTGTATAGTAATTTGCCTGGTTTAATTTTAGAGTTACACGAAGATAAAATGCACTATGTATGTAATAAAATAGTGTTAAACCCTAAAGAAAAAATTGAGATATCTGCTCCAAAAAAAGGTAAAAAAATCAATCAAAATAGTTTTGATGAATTAATGGATAAAAAGAATAAAGAAATGATGGAGCAATTTAAAAATAATAGAAAAAAAGGAGATGATGGTAGTTCTTTTACTATAACTATTGGAGGCTAGTATTTTAACAAAACTTTAATTAAGGTATGTTTTTGTTTGCTTAACTTTGAGTAACCAATTTTTATAACATTATGATACGAATTATTGTAAAAATAACATTAGGAATGCTTTTAATGTTGAGTTCTGTATTGCATGCGCAAGAGTTTCAAGGAAAGGCTGTTTATCAAACAAAAATGACTATGGATGATGCTTTTAAAAAGCGAATTGATAGTTCTAAAATGACAGATGAACGTAAAGTGTTTATGATGAAAATGATTAAAAAACGTATGGAAAAAGTTTATGAATTAGATTTTAATAAATCACAATCTATTTATAAAGAACAAAAAATTTTAGAAGCTCCATCGGAAAATGCACGTTTTAATAGATCTGCTAATGATGTATTGTTTAAAAACCTAAAAATCAAAAAAATTGTAAATAAAAAAGAAACTTTTGGTAAAGTTTTTTTAATAAAAGATAATATGTCTGGTTTTGAATGGAAACTAGAAAACGAATCTAAGATGATTGGTAAACATCTATGTTTAAAAGCTACAACTAAAAAAGTATTAAAAAAGTCTAATAGATTTAGACGCTTTTCTAAAAAAGAAAACGACTCAACTAAAACTCCAAAAAAGACAGAAATAATTGCTTGGTATACTCCCGAGATTCCTGTGTCAAATGGGCCAGCAGATTATGATGGTCTTCCGGGTTTGATATTACAAGTAGATGCAGGTAATTATCAAATTTTATGTACTAAAATTGTCTTAAACCCAAAAGATAAAGTGGTTATTGAACCTGCAACTAAAGGTAAGGAAATTTCTCAGAAAGAATATGACGAAATAGTTGAAAAGAAAGTTGAAGAAATGAGAGAACGCTATAAAAACAATCGTAAAAAAGGTGGTTCTGGTCGTCGTCATGGACGGTTTTAAATAACTAATAATCAAGAAATGTCATTACCAGAAGCCTGAAAGAGCGACGAAGTAATCTTATGAATAGAATCAAAAAGCAACAGATTACTTCACTTTGTTCGCAATGACATTAGATAATAACTGTGTATTCCCACAACTTCTAATCGCTAACACCTGAAGGTTTAAAAACTCTGTAAAACTTCGTACTTCTCTGTGTAACTCTGTGAAACAATTTTAAAACAACTAATATGAAAAACATACTTTTTATAATTATACTTTTCTTAACAACTACTACTTACGCTCAAATAACAGTATCTGGAATTATTAAAGATTCTAAAGGAAAACCTCTAGAAATGGCAAATGTTATTGCTATGAATACAGAGGATAATTCTTTAGAAGGTTATTCTATAACTAATGTAAAAGGAAATTATAAAATAAAAATTTCTAAACCTTCAACTATTCAGCTTAAAGTTAGTTATTTAGGATTAGATTCGCAAACTAAAATCTTAATAATTAAGGCAGATACTATAAAAGATTTTATTTTAAAAGAATCAGAAAACAACTTAGATGCTGTTGAAATAACTTATGAAATGCCTGTTACAATTAAAGGTGATACGATTGTTTATAATGCAGATTCGTTTACAACAGGAAAAGAAAAAAAGTTAGGCGATGTACTTAAAAAATTACCTGGAGTTGAAGTAAATTCCGATGGTGAGATTGAAGTAGATGGTAAAACAGTTTCAAAAGTTATGGTTGAAGGAAAAGACTTTTTTGACGGAGACACAAAATTAGCTACAAAAAATATTCCAGCTGATGCAATTAAAAAAGTTGAAGTATTAAAAAACTATAATGAAGTTTCACAAATGAGAGGCTTGGGAGATGATAGTGATAATATTGCTATTAATATTAAATTAAAGGAAGGTAAAAAGAGTTTTTGGTTTGGTGAAGTTACTGCAGGAATTGGTGAAGGTGATGATAAAACACGCTATTTAGCACATCCAAAGTTGTTTTATTACAGTCCTAAAAAAAGTATTAATATAATTACTGATATGAATAATATGGGTGAAATTCCTTTTACATTTCGTGACTATTTTAAGTTTTCAGGTGGTTTTAAAAACATGATGAAAAGTGGAGGAATTAATATTTCGTCAAATAGTTTGGGTTTATCATTCTTAAAAGATAACAAAGCTAAAGAAGTAGTCAATAAATTTGCCGCTATAAATTTTAGTCAGCCTTTAAATAAACATTTAGATTTTAGTGGTTTTGCTATTTTTTCGGGTAATGATAATGAGTTACAAACCAATAGTATAACAACTATTACTAATACAAATTTCACTGAAAAAACTGAAAATATTACAAAGCAAAATAATAATTTAGGTTTGTTAAAGATGTCTTTTGGGTATAAACCAAATGTTAATTTTCAAATGGATTTTGATGTTTTAGCTAAAATGTCTGATTTATCGGAAACTTATTTTACAAAGTCCTTTTCTAGTGTTGGGACAGATGAGATTAATAGCTCAAAAAATGATAAGCCATTTTCAATTAATCAAAATATTAATGCTTATTACACTTTAAATGATAAAAATATTTTTTCATTTTCTAGTCAGTATTTAACTGAGAGTAATAATCCTTTGTATAATTCTATAAATAATAAACAACGTTTTAATGATTTACCAGTTGATAATTCTGTTTCTAAATATAATTTGTCACAAAATAAAGAAACTAGAACAAATCAGTTACAAGCTAATTTAGATTATTATTATATTTTAAATAATAAAAGTAATTTAAATTTAACTCTAGGAAGTGTAATAAACGCGCAAACGTTTAAATCTAATATATTTCAAGTTATTGATGATAATTCAGTTTTAAACTTTAATGAAACAGCGTTGAAAAACGATGTAAATTTTAATTTTCATGATATGTTTTTTGGATTGCATTATAAATTGCAGACAGGAATTTTCACTTTAACACCTGGGATTTCAGCACATCAATATGTTTCTAAAAATACACAATTAGGTTTAGAAACAAAAAAATCACCTTTTTATTTATTACCAGACTTTACTGCTAAAATAGCTTTAAAACGTTCTGAAAATATTAGGCTAAATTACAGTATTTCAACAAATTTCACAGATATTAGCAAGTTGTCAGAAGGTGTATTATTCAATTCGTATAATAGTTTATCTTTTGGAAATAGAAATTTAAATAATGCTTTATATGATAAGTATAGTATTCGTTATTTTAATTTTAACAGTTTTAGTTTTACTAACATTCATGGTAGTTTATCATATACAAAAAAGCATAATGTAATAAAAAGTATTTATGAAAAACCTATAAATTCAGATATAAAAAACACGTATTTAAATACTGATGAGCCAGAGGATAACCTATCAGGAAGGTTAGCCATTTCAAAACGTTTTGGAAAATTTAAAACTCGTGTTTCAGGTAATTTATCTCTTGCAAATAGTAAGCGTTTAACACAATTACTTTCAGGTGAAGTTGACACTAAAAACACTAAAAATACTACACAGAATTATACAGTAAGTATAACAACCAATTTTAGCAATTGGCCAAATTTTGAGATTGGTTATAAAGCAAGTATTAATGAATTTGATAAATCACAATCTATAAATCACAAACCATATGGGAATGTTGAAATAAGTTTTTTAAAGAATTTTATTTTAACGGCAGATTATGCTTACAATAAATTTACTGATAGTAAAAATAATACTAATATTTATGATTTTTTAAATACTGATTTGTATTATCAAAAAGAAGGTTCAAAATGGGAATTTAAAGTATCTGCAATCAATTTATTAGATACTAAAAGTATAAATGACGATTATTTTTCTACAGATATAATTAGTACTTCGCAATATATAGTTCAGCCTAGGTATTTAATGTTTACAATAAAATATGATTTATAAAAAAATGAGATTTCTAATTAAAGAAATCTCATTTTAAAAATATTTAAAGAATTGTTATTTTACAATAATTCTTTTAGAATTTTTTAATTTAGTATTACCTAATGTTACAACATAAACTCCTGATGCAGCATGAGACATATCTAATTCGTAACGGTATTCACCATTTTCATTCTCAATATATCTGTTTAATAATTTTTGTCCAACCATATTATAAACGTTTAAAGCTAAACGTTCATTTACTTCTGTAGTTTTTACAGATAATATAAATTGATTATCATTAAGGCTTGATACATTAAAATTTGTTTTATCAAATAAACTATTATTTGTACTTGCAGTATCTGTAATATTTGCTGAATAATCTTCAGTTTCACCATAAGAAGTGTTTTCACAAGCATCATCAGGAACAGGATTATTCCAATTAGTTTTTGCTCTCATTATATGCATTCCTGCATTTACTCCATTAGGAATAATTAAATCCATAGTTTCAGTATAAGTACCAGAACCTTGACCATCAGCAATTTCATAATTATCAACAACTATTTCGTTAGCGTCAAAATTACTATCATCATTAAAATCAATCCAAACTCTTACAAATTGGTTTCCATAAGGTGTTGTGATAGTTAAAGGATATGTTGTACCTGTATTAAAATCAGCAATTAAATTTGTGAAATTTGAGTATCCATCTGTACCACAATCTGAAGTATTATCAATTGTGCTTACTTGGAATAGTCTTATTCCGTCACCATTACAGTTTGTAGTTGGTTCACAAGAGTTTTTAATAATAGTAACAGACATAGAATCATTTGTTAAATCACTATCATTTGATAATAATGTAGTAGCCATAAGATCATGTGCTCCAATTGCAGAGAAATCTCCTGATTGCATAAATGTATAAATCATCTCAGAATTTCCAGCTAATGGATCTGATATGCTTTCAGTTATAGTTGTTCCATCTAAAGTATATGAAACATCAAAGCTAGTTTGTTCTGCTCCACCAAAATTTGTTATAGTTACAGTAATTTGTTCTGCATTCCCAAGAGTTTCACTAGAAATAGGAGCAGTAATTGCAGTTATACCAATGTCATCAGAAAATAGATGAGTAATATTTGAAGTATTACAATTGTTATTGCTTTCTTCATCGTTAGATAAATTAGTACAAACTTCAACTACATAAGTATTTCCTACTGTAGATAAATCTATTGTTTGTGTAAAAGTAAATTGAGCAGATGTTGCAGCATCAATTGTTCCTGCAAAATTTTCTGTAGCAATTGTACTTCCATCAACTACTAATGAAATAGGGAAATTAGTTTGTGCATTTTCTCCATAATTAAAAACAGTTACTGTAACAGTTTCTGAATTACTTAATGTGTTTGAAGATATTGGTGTATCAATACTAGTAATACCTACATCATCAAATAATCTAATAACATTAGCAGTATAGTCTTCTGTTTCACCATAAGAAGTGTCTTCACAAGCATCATCTGGAACAGGAGAATTCCAATTTGTTTTTGCTCTCATAATATGGCTTCCAGCATTTATACTTGCAGGTATAACTAAATCCATTGTTTCAGTATAAGCTCCACTACTTTGTCCATCAGCTATTAAATAATTATCCACTACTAATTCATCAAGACTAAAATTACTATCATCATTAAAATCTATCCATACTCTAACATATTGAGTACCGTAATTAGTAGTAATTGTTAATGGATATGTAGTATCTAAATTAAAATCAGCTACTAAGTCTGTATAGCTTGAATATCCATTTGTACTACAATCTGAAGTATTATCAATTGTACTTACTTGGAATAAATATAATCCATCTCCAGATCCACAACTTGCAACAGGCTCACAAAAGTTTTTTGTGATTGAAACTGTTGAAGCGTCATTTGAATTATCACTATCAGTTGGTAATAATGTTGTTGACATTAAAGTATATGTTCCAATTGTAGAGAAATCACCAGTTTGTGAAAAAGTATAAGTCATTTCAGAACTAGCAGCTAAAGGTCCTGCAACATTTTCAGTTACTGTTGTACCATCTAATGTATAAGAAACCTCAAAATTAGATTGTTCAGCACCACCAAAATTTGTAATAGTAACTGTGATTTGTTCAGCGTTACCTAGACTAGTGCTAGAAGTAGGACTAGTTATAGCTGTAACACCAATATCATTAGGTTCTAAATTTTCAACATTAGAAGATTTACAGTTATTACCATTTTCTTCATCGGTAGATAAGTTTGTACAAGCTTCTATTACATAAGTATTTCCAACTGTAGATAAATCTACCATTTGAGAAAAAGTAAATTGTGCAGAAGTTGCAGAGTCAAGTGTTCCTGTAAAGTTTTCAGTAGCAATTGTTGTTCCATCTACTACTAAAGAAACAGGGAAATTAGTTTGTTGATCAGTACCAAAATTAAAAATAGTTACAGTTACAGTTTCTGTATTTGTAAGAATTCCACTAATAGGAGTATCAATACTTACAACACCTAAATCATTAGTAAAATCAGGAGCTATACTAAATACACCTATTATGTCTTTTCTAGTTGAACTAATCATTTCATCAGCAAACCAAAAAGTTTTATCGTCTGAAGGATCAACATCAATTTTACTGTAATCTCCATATCTAGTTCCTGGAATATCTCCATCACCTTCTAATATTATTTCTTCAGCAATAGTCATAGTTCCTAAAGGATCATTTGCAAATCTACCAGTATAATACATTCCAACATGTTTATTGTTAGAACCACCCATACCAGAATATCCCATACCAATATTACCTTGATAATCCATAATTAAACTCGCATTCCATGCATGTTTTCCATTAGGAGAAGTATAAGTTCCTTCTTGGTATAAAGTCCAAGGTGCATTATCATCGGTTTGTCTTAATTCAATCCATCTAATTCCTGCTAATTTTCCACCAACATCAGTATTTACTACAAAATTAAATAAAGCAGAATTATGATTTGAAAATTTTCTAAATTGAGCTTGGTTCATAATAGTTGATTGTAAAGCATCTATTGAAACACCACTTGGTTGTTGTAAATTATCCCAACTTCCACCATCAAAAACAGATATAAATGGAGTTGTTGTTATTTCTGTAGCACTAGACATTGTTCCATTACCACTTGCCCAATCCATATTTAATGTCCATACTTTTATGTGATCATTAGAAACTCCTGCCCAAGCATCATCTTGCATATAAACAAAACCAACATCTCCAGTTGGATGATTATCATCACTAATATTAAAAGCTTGAGAACTGTTAAAACCACTTGTTGCCATACCTGGTAGATTAAAACCAATTACTTGAGCACTAGCATCACCAGTTAACATTTTAGATCTTTCTAGAGCAACTACATCTGGATCACCATTATTAGTTACGTAATAACCATCATGCCAAACAGAAAGTTTGTTATAATCATCAATTTCAGAAATATTATAGATATACCAACCATCATTTACTGGATCTGGTCCATCAGAAACTGCAACTTGCATTCCAGAACCTAAATAAGTCAAAACCCATCTATCTGCTAAATTATCATAAGATGCCGTTAGATCACAACAACCAGAATTTGGAAAAATTGTTGGATCTGGTGCTAATTGAGTTGTTAAAGGATTTCCACTTTTATCAAAAATTCTAAAACCTGTATTGAAAACTAAAATAACATGATTTGGTCCAACAGCTAAAGCTGCATCTGTAGGTTGAGAACTTGATTCGGCACCTTCAATAACCAATTCTGTAGCTCTACCTTTAATCTTTTGTTCTAACGAATTTGGATTTAAAGTGAAATAATCATTTGTTTTTTGAGGATCTTTTCCAATAATTAAATTTGGAATATTTTTAGTCTTATATTTTCCATCTTGAGCTTCTTTAGAAGTCATTTCAACTAGACGTTGATCTCCTGGTCTAGAAGCAATTGAAGTAACATGCTTCATTGAAGTTACTTTCGTACTAAATATAGCCTTTGAAGGCTCATTATTTTGTGCTTTTAGTATAAAACTAAAGCAAATTAAAAAGATTAATAAAAGTTGTTTTTTCATCATTGTATTATAAGTTTAAATTATATCTACAAATATATGTATTAAAAAATATAAATTAAACTTTTTTAACAACAAAAACACCTTTATGAATTCGTAATCCAATTGTAAAATATTGTTCTTCTAAAGGTTTAAAACCTTTTAATTTTATTAATTCATCAGTATGTCTATTGAGGTTGCATCCTTCGGATATTATTTTCCATAATGGATTTAATAATGTTTCAATTGTTGCTTTTCTTTTTTTATCAGAATGAATATGTTCAATAATAATTAGCTTTCCATCTGGCTTTAACCATTTTTTGAAATTATCTAAAGCTAATTCAGGGTTTTTAATCGTGCATAAAACTAAAGTAGAAACAATTGTATCAATACTATTTTCTTTGATAATATTATTGAGTTTTTCATTATTAATATCTAAGTTTAATAATTTAATATTCTTACCATTTATTTTTGCTATCGATTTATCCATCATGGGTTTTGATGGTTCTATAGCAAATACTTTTACTTGGTTGTTAAAATGAGCAAAATTCACACCAGTACCAGAACCAACATCCAACACAGTTCCTGAGAGATTTTTAAGCATTTTTTTACGATCTTTAACAATTTTTTCTTCAAAACCAACCATATATTTATCGTAGTATTTTGCAAAAAGTTTAGAATAAAAAGAAGGCATATTGTTTTATTAAAGTTTATTGTTACTAATGAATTTATCAAATTCTTTGGATAATTTTTGAAAACGCTCAATAAGTTCTAGTCCATGAGGAGTAAGTTCTGATGAACCTCCATTTTTCCCTCCTCTTTTTATTAAAACAACAGGTTTCTCAGAAAATTTATTAATGTGACTAATGCTATAATATGCTTTACGATAAGACATTTTTAAAGCCTCTGACGCTTTTTTTAAAGAACCTAATTCTTGAATTTTTAATAATAATTCAATACGTCCTTTTCCTAAAAAAGGTTCATCTCCTTGGGTAATCCAAAAACGATATGATATGTTATAATTATTGTTCATTGTTCCTGCCAAAGTTACTAATATTTATTAAGTTTGAACTTTAATAAAAAAGCATGCTAAACCCATTAGAATTTTACAAAAAAGAAAAGCAATTTTTCACAACACAATTAGCTGAGGTTAAAAAGAAATTAGCTTTATCTAGCACCATAAGATTGGTGGTGTTTTTAGCTATAATTTTTGGTGTATATTTATTTTTTGGAAATGTGAAAACTATGATGATTACTGTAATTACAGGAATTGCTTTTTTCCTTTTTCTAGTTTCAAAACATACAGATTTACAACATAAAAAAGATAAAATTCAGGCTTTATTGAAGATTAATGAGATTGAGATTAAAGTTATCAATAACGATAAGTCTGACCTGGATTTAGGAAGTGAATATCAAAATTCTCAACACGAATTTAGTTACGATATTGATTTGTTCGGAAACGGTTCTTTTTTTCAGTACTTAAACAGAACCTCCATTAAATCAGGAAAAGATGAACTAGCTCAAATTCTTACTGAGAATAGTATTGATAACATTGAGAGCAAACAAAAAGCACTACAAGATTTAGCTAACAAACCAAAATGGCGACAAAACTTTTCTGCAATAGCAAGTTTGGTAAATGTAGAAACAAAGGCTTTATTAATTGTAGATTGGCTTAAAAATCATAAGAATTTGTTGCCAAAATTTGTTGCTTATTTACCAACACTATTTTTTGTAATTTCTTTGACTTTATTCTTGTTAAAATACTTTGATTATATAGGCTTTGGAATAATAGTCGTTTGGTTTTTTATTGGTTTAGGAGTTACATGGTTGTTTTTTAAAAACACCAATATCTTATATCAAAATGCCAATCATGCAAAAGATACTTTTAAACAATATCATAAATTATTATTACAGATAGAAAGTGAGGAATTTACTTCTGAATTTTTAAAAGAAAAGCAAAATAAAATAAAAACAGAAAACAAAAAAGCATCGGCTATTTTTAATGAATTTTCAAAAACTTTAGACGCTTTTGATCAACGAAATAATATCATTTTTGGAATTTTTGGAAATGCTTTTGCGCTTTGGGATATAAAGCAATCGTATAAAATAGAGCAATGGATTGCAAAGTACCATCATCAAGTGGAAACATGGTTCGATGTAATTGCTTTTTTTGATGCACAAAACTCTTTAGCTAATTATGTTTTTAATCACCCAAAACATAATTTCCCTATGATTACTGATAAAAATTTCACCATAAAAGCCAAACAACTTGGTCATCCGTTATTAAACAAAGAGAAGCGAATAGACAATGATTTCACTATCAATAATCAGGAATTTTTTATTATTACAGGAGCAAATATGGCAGGGAAAAGTACTTTTTTAAGGACAGTTTCTTTGAGTATTGTCATGGCAAATGTGGGGTTGCCTGTTTGTTCAGAAGAATTTGCATATAAACCAATTCACTTAATTACTAGTATGCGTACTAGCGATTCCTTAACCGATGATGAATCGTATTTCTTTTCCGAATTAAAACGATTGAAATTTATAGTAGATGCTATAAACCCAAAAACTGCTACCAAGGAATATTTTATTATACTTGACGAAATCCTTAAAGGAACTAATAGCACAGATAAAGCTATTGGTTCTAGGAAATTTGTAGAGAAATTAGTAAAATCAAATGCTACGGGTATTATCGCAACACACGATTTAAGTTTATGCGAAATAACTCAAGTATTACCACAAGTAAAAAACTATTATTTTGATGCTGAAATTATCAATGATGAACTCCATT
>Ga0256844_10000302_pt1 | contig 19067 bp, 17 predicted proteins | sample MusselsmetaG_FD_189100 | JGI IMG/M metagenome (GOLD analysis project Ga0256844, IMG submission 189100) | Mussel associated microbial communities from hydrothermal vent at the East Pacific Rise, Pacific Ocean - Mussels | ecosystem: Host-associated > Mollusca > Shell > Unclassified ... | reverse complement strand
AATGGTGGTGATGGACTGGTTATTGGCAGACATCTTCATCAACGTGGCTGTAAGCCCATCTTCTTTTTTCTTGTTGATCCAGATAATCTAACAGAAGATGCTGCTACCAACATGGCAATAGTTCGGAAATTAAGGCTTCCTTTTCATGTTATAGACTCACCTGGCCGTGTACAAACTCTGCCTGTTCTCTACAAACAATTTATCAATCAGGGCCAGCGTTGCTATGCAATAATCGATTCTATTTTCGGTACGGGGCTTAGCAGATCTGTTGCAAATCATTATGCTGATATTGTCAACTTTATTAACTTTTCAGATTCAGTGCGTGGTGTTCCGGTTGTGGCTGTAGATATTCCATCTGGCCTGGATTCTGATAATGGGAAAATACTTGGTAGTTGTATACGCGCTGACCATACTGCCACATACAGCTGTCCAAAGCCTGGACATGTGCTTCATAATGGGCCCGAATTTGCAGGAGAATTGCATGTCATAGACATCGGCATTCCACCTGAGATTATGGATCGTGCACGTATCACAACCGAACTTCTTGATAATGAGGCGGCTGCCAACATCACCGCCTGCTTAAAACGTGTAGATAATGTCCATAAAGGAAGCCATGGACACCTCGCTGTTCTTGCTGGATCCATTGGGAAAACCGGAGCAGCAATTCTTGCAGTAAAGGGCGCACTCCGTTCAGGTACCGGTCTGGTCAGTTTATTTGCTCCCGAAGCTCTCAATACGATTTACGAAAGCCAGTTGACTGAAGCCATGACCATCCCTCTCCCAGTATCCACTTCATTTCTGAATGTTGGTGATTTACCATTTATCAAGGAGAAATTGCAGGGGAAAAAAGCCGTTGTATTAGGACCTGGTCTTGGAATGGATCCTGCCACATCTGAGCTTGTCCTGAGGTTATATGAAACTGTTGATTTACCCATGGTAATAGACGCTGATGCATTAAATATCATAGCAAAAAACAGAGATAATCTCCCGCATGCTGCCGGGCCTCGAATATTCACTCCTCACCCTGGTGAAATGTCCAGACTCCTGGGAAGTACCATTGAAGAGATCCAGGATAACCGGGTAAAAGCTGCACGGGCAGCATGTAGTCTGTTCAGTAAAGATCGTAAAGACTGCATAATGATACTTAAAGGTGCTGGTACTATAATTACTTCATCCACAGGCCTTACCTATATCAATACCAGCGGTAACCCAGGTATGGCTACTGGCGGTATGGGAGACGTTCTGACAGGCATCATTGGTGGACTGCTTTGTCAGAATTTAAAAGCTGAAGAGGCTTCCGCAGCAGGTGTCTACCTGCATGGTATGGCAGGTGATACTCTTTACAGTCAAAATGGCTTTGGCTATACCGCAACAGAGCTTGAGAATATGGTTCCACAATGTCTGTCAATACTGCTCAGAGGTAATTACACGAACGTAGCTACCTGATGCAATTACACCGAAAAAGGACAACTCAACCTGAGTCCTGAGACTATTCTAATTTACAACGAGTTGTCCTCTTTTTACAACGAATAACATCATCACTTTCTCTGTACCTCTCTTTTTCACTTTTCTCAAATACTGTTACAGCACCAAATTCTCCATCAAAACCCGGCCTACGAATCACCTTCTTTTCTCTGATTAACTTTATGGCTTTTGCAAGTAGTGGTGAATAATCCTTGGCAAGTTCAGCTACCGGGGTCTTAAGTAAAACATTCAATTCAGACCCAAATATTTGGATACAATTGAGATAATGTGTCATAACTGTTTTTGTGTTTTCCCCTACCCCGGTGATTTCAGAAAGTATTTTTGGCAGTGGAGTCAAGCTAAATACAGATGGAGAGCCATCAGGATAAACAGGATATTTACGATCAGCAAGTTCAGTCACCCTTGAAAGCACTCCTATGGTCATAGGCTTTCCACAAATCTGACAAATTTTTGATAATTGAAGACTTTTTTCCGGTGTACAACAAAAATCACATTTTCTGTGCCCATCATAGTGGTATTTTCCTTCCTCAGGAAAAAATTCTATGGTTGCCGAAAAACATTGCTTTCCATTTTCGTCACTGGGATTTTTAATTGCATCTTTCATAGAAAAATAATCAAACCCTGTATCAAAAATATTTGCCTCTCTGCAGAGTTTAACTGGCGAATGACAATCTGAATTTGAAATAAGAGTATATCTATCGAGGGATGACACACGTCGGTTCATTTCCGGATCAGACGAAAGCCCGGTTTCAAGTGCAAAAATATGTGATGAGAGATCTTTATAACATTCTTCAACACTATCAAAACCAGATCTGGATCCAAAAAGAGAGAACCAGGGTGTCCATATGTGAGCGGGAACCAAAAAACCATCTGGCGCATGTTCTAACATTATTTCAAGCAAATCCCTTGCATCAAGTCCTAAAATTGGTCTCCCGTCTGATTCAATATTTCCAATGCCCGCAAGTATCCCATTAATTTTTAGAGCTGATGTGAAATCCGGAACAAATAGAATATTATGAATTTTCCTGACTTTACCTCCACATTTATAAATAGAACTAATCTCAGCTGTGAGAACAAATCTTGTGGCAATACATTCTGTCTGTACTTTAGGGAATAAAAGAGATGAAAAATCGCGTTTAACTGTGTCTTTTAAACGATAAAACCCAGGCTCTGCGGGTTCCAAAGTTTCCTGGAGTTGTTTAAACCATTTGGGATGTGTAAAGTCACCTGTTCCCAGGACATGGACACCTTTGATTTGTGACCAGGCTGAAAGCGTTGCGATATTTAAGGTTTTAGATGTTGCACGAGAGTATTGAGAATGGATATGCAAGTCTGCAATATATTTCATAACAGAAGAAAAACAATAGTCTTTTTGGCAGATATTTTGAAGTCAATACAGCATCAGGCGGTAATCACATTCTCTTTATTGGCAAAATGACATTTTTGGATCTCTATGGAAAGTCTGTTTTCGTCAAGGTCATCTTGAAGTTCATATCGTTCAAGTGCTCCATTGATCATGCTTTTATGAAGACAATGTTTAGGATTCAAAACAAAGCAGTTACCATGCTCTTTTAGTATATATTTAATACCTTTCATTCCGTCAGTACTTGATCCTGAGAGCAAAATACCTGTAACCCTTTTATCCAGAAGAGATGCCGACGAAACCATGAGAGAATCAATTGTTCCATAATTACCTATTGATTGTTCTGCATCACTCCTGTCTATCTGTAATGTATAATTACCGGAATAAGGTGAAAGTGTAACATTGTTTTTGTCAGAGAATATATAACAGCAACCACCTTCCAGGGTTGTTCCGTTATGCCCAAACGTCACTTCAAGATCACTGATAGAATCAAGATATTTAACAAAGGATTCGATATGTTCAACCTTATCGTGTATCATAATACACAATGCACCACCCATTTCCGGATCCAGAGCTGGAATTATTTTTAAGAGATTTGCATACCCACTCTCACCTGCCCCGATAACAGTAATATAATTCATTCGCCTATGCCTTTTATCCAAGTGCAACGGTACAATATCACCACATTTCCGACACTTAATGGATCCAGTTCTCGGCGACATGCTCCTCACTACTTGCCGGGTACCACAATCTTCACAAAAGATTACTTTTTCATACTCACTAGACACGTCTATATTTGCACTATTTTGCTGCATAGGATCAATGGAATGAACAACTATTTTTGAAGCACTAAATATTTTGTTGAGAACAAGTTTACTGTGTGCCGCACCATTCATGCCCTGAAAAAAACTGTTTTTTGAAACGAAATCCACTGCTCCATACTTTAAAGCATCAAAACAACGAGTGGACCCTCTTTTGCTCAATGAGGACAACATAATGGTAGGAGTTGGGGTTTGAATCATTAAATGTTGTAAGGTTGTCATACCATCCATCGTGGGCATTTCCATATCGAGCAGAATCACATCAGGTTTAAGATCTAAAACCAAGCCTAATGCCTCTATACCGTTTGTTGCTTCACCGATAATTTCGATATCATCCCTTTGGGATATTGTACCTCTCAGTACTTTTCGTAAAACCCATGAATCATCGACGATTAACAATCTTATGGGAGACTTTTTCTGAATACCTTGCGTCATATCTTATTTTAATAGTTGAAAGAAGAAAAGTCGGGTTATGTGCTGAAGAATGAATCTAAAATAAATATTATATCATTATAGCATCAATCAAGGAGTGAAAGTCAATCAATTACATAGTAAAGACGGTAAAAAGGGTTTAGCCTCTGAATTTTACTAAATTAGATTGCAGAGCCTATCTGTCGTATAATTCATTCGTTACAATGTAGCGATAGACAGCATCAGGTATCATATCGATGACGGTTTTACCTCTTCTTATTCTTTTGCGAATGTTTGAGGAGGAAATCGAAGGAAGTGAGTAAGACGATGTGTGTACTGATCTTTTTGTGTTTCTATTAATCCAGGAATCAGCCCTCTGCTGGTATCCTAATTGGTTTAAAAAGTTGTAGAGCTTCTCTGTTTTATTGCCTTTTCTTGTAAATACTAAAAAATTGCTAATGCTAAGAACATCTTTATATTGTTTCCACGATTCAATCTCCAGAAAGGCATCAGCACCGGTTATAAAATATAGATTCATACTTTCGACAGAATGAATTCTTAAATATTGCAGAGTCTCTATGGTATAGGAAGGTACTGGAAGAAGCTTTTCAATACTTGAAACGTGAAGTGCGGTTCTCCTTTGAACTGCAAGATTGAGCATAGCAATTCTATGAGAAAAAGATGTTATTTGCCTGTGCTGCTTATGAGGTGGCACAGCCGCAGGAATCAATATAATCTCATCAAGATCAAACAATCTGCCTGCAGCCTCTGCAAGCTCTAAATGCCCATAATGAATTGGGTCAAAAGTTCCCCCTAATACACCGACTTTATGGCTCAATCCCTGACCTGCCCCTGACCATAAACAATAAATTTTCTGGTTGTTAATTCTTCAAGTCCCATTGGGCCGTAGGCATGAAGCTTTGTCGTGCTTATTCCAATTTCTGTTCCAAGACCAAGTTCTCCGCCATCATTGAACCGCGTGGAAGTATTCGCCATAACAGCTGAGGCATCCACTTCATTCAAAAACCTTTGGACATTGGAAATATTCTCCGAAAGTATTATTTCAGTGTGCTGAGAACCATATTCTCCAATATACGAGAATGCCTCTTCGATATCGTCAACAACTTTTACACAGAGGGTAAGATTCAAAAATTCTGTGCCCCAATCATCGACGCTGGCAGCTGTGGTGCCAGATACAATCTGAACAGTCTTTGCACAACCAAGCATTTTTACATTATGTTTATTAAACTCTTCAGACAGTTTGGGAAGATATTCATTGGCAACATCCTTATGAATAAGGAGCCCTTCTAGTGCATTACAAACCCCAGGTCGCTGAGCTTTGGAATTTATAATAACAGGAGTTGCAATCTCCAGATCAGCATCACTATCAACATAAATGTGACAGACACCTTTATAATGTTTTAAAACAGGAATCCTTGAGGTCTCAGCAACAAAACGAATAAGCCCTTCCCCTCCGCGAGGAATAATCAGATCAATATATTCTTCCTGCCTGAGCATAATATTTACTGCTTCACGATCAGTAATTGGAATGACCTGTATCGCATCAGCTGCAATCCCCTCACCTTCAAGAACTTCCTGCAAAACTGAAGCTAAAGCTCTATTTGAGTAAATAGCTTCAGAACCTCCCCGTAAAATGATTGCATTTCCTGCTTTTAAGCAGAGTGCAGCAGCATCAACAGTTACATTAGGACGAGATTCATAAATCATCCCTATGACTCCTAATGGAATACGCATGCGACCAACCATTAACCCATTGGGTCGCTTTACCATTTTTTCAATCTCTCCAACAGGGTCAGGAAGCGCGGCAACTTCTGACAAGCCTGCCATCATTGAGTCAATTACTCTATCTGAAAGTTCAAGTCGATCAAGCATGGCAGAAGAGAGACCTTTTTCTTTACCCGCTATAAGATCTTTGGTATTTTCTGCTTGTATATAATTTCTTTTTTCATTGATTCCAGCGGCCATTCTAAGAAGAACGTCATTCTTTGCTTTAGTGGAAAGGCTAACAAGTGTTCGTGCTGCTTTTTTAGCCCGAACGGCCATATCCTGAATATCTTTTTCCAGATCACTCATTAGCATCCTCTTGTTTTTATAACAAAACTAAATTATCTCGATGGATAACTTCATCATAATCTCTGTTTCCCAGCAAATCAGCTATCTGCTGAGAATGATGCTGTTTTATAATATCAACATCACCAGAGTTGTAATTAACCAAACCTGCTGCTATCACATTACCGTTGTGATCAAGGCAATGAACTGCATCACCGATATCAAACACACCCTTAACTTCAATGATCCCAGACGGGAGTAAACTGCAACCTCGTTTTGAGACTGCACGACTGGCCCCGTCATCAAGTATTAAAAATCCTTTTGGCTTTAGTACATGGGCAATCCATTGTTTCCTTGGCTTGATTTTATCAGATGCCGGAAGAAAAAAAGTGCCTACCATTTCACCACTGAAAAGTTCCTGCAAAATAGTTTCTTTGCGTCCAGGCCCAATAAAAGATGAACCGCCTCCAGTTGAAACCATTTTCGCAGCCCTGATTTTTGACTGCATACCTCCAGTTCCGAGCGCGCTGTTAACATTGCCAGCCATTTCTTCGATTTCTTTTGTAACAGCCGCCACAGTGTGAACTGGTTTTGCACCAGCATCTGTCTGAGGATTGGCGGTATACAATCCTTCAACATCAGTGAGGCAAATAAACATATCGGCCTCAATCAGATTTGCAATTAAGGCCGCAAGGGTATCATTATCACCAAAGCGTAATTCATCGACTGCAACTGTATCATTTTCATTTAAAATGGGGATGGCATTAAAACGAAACAGAGCAAGTATAGTATTCCGTACACGCAAATAACGTTTTCTATCAGCAAGATCTGAATGAGTTAGCAACACCTGTGCTACCGTTTGATCGCACTCCCCAAAGGCTGTCTCATAAGACTGCATGAGACTTGGTTGACCAATGGCAGCAAGCGCCTGTTTTTGTACCAGCCCAATTTCAACATTATCGGGTATTGTTATTTTTCTTTTACCTGCAGCAACAGCACCTGAACTTACAAGTATAACTTCTCTTCCACTTTTTCTTAAAAAACAAATTTCCCGAGCAATGTTTTTTATGACACTCTTATCAATTCCATGTTCATCTGTAAGAACTGCGGAACCAACCTTAATGACAATACGTTTTGCTTTGTCAAAATAGCTTTGGCGGAGATAGAGACCATCATCACGGTTTATATGAGTTATCACATTGTCCATTACTTTCTAGGATGAAAGTTCATCATTTTCATCGGGGTTATTCTGGGGGCTAACATTGGAAGGATTATTCAACTCATCAAGAATGTCACCAATTGTGACTTTTAACTCATCTATTCCCTGACCGGTGAGCCCTGAAATGGATGCGATCTGAAAACCTTTTTGAACCAATTGTTTTTCCAGTGTTTCAAGCTCCTCGGGTTCAGCAATATCAACTTTATTAAGAATAACTAACGTTGTTCTTTCAAGCAATTCTTCTTTGTATGCTTTTAATTCATTTTCAACAACCCGAAAGTCCTCCATAGGTTGTTCACTTGAGGCATCAATAATGTGGAGTAGAATGCGGGTTCTTTCTATGTGACGAAGAAAAGTAAACCCAAGCCCAACACCCTCATGTGCCCCCTCAATTAAACCAGGTATATCGGCGATAATACATGACTCCATGTGCTCCAGATGGAGTACGCCCAATTGCGGTTCAAGGGTGGTAAAAGGATAACTTGCAACCTTAGGGTTGGCAGCAGACAACTGAGAAAGCAGTGTTGATTTTCCGGCATTTGGCAAACCAACAAGACCTATATCAGCAATCAGCTTTAACTCAATATTAAGCCATTTTTCTTCGCCTTCATCACCTTTTGTTGCCACGCGTGGGGTTCTATTTGTTCCAGATGCAAAATGAGGATTCCCGAGCCCACCCTTTCCACCACGGGCAGCAATATATTGATCTCCTTCATTACGAAGATCCGCAAGGATCTCCCCGGTTTCTCTATCTTTAATGATAGATCCAATGGGGACAGCCATGTAACAATCCTTGCCCTTTCGCCCATGCATATCCTTACCTTTTCCATGCACACCGCGTTCTGCCTTAAAGTGAGAGCGATATCTGAAGTCAATCAAAGAATGTAACCTTGTGGAGCATTCCATGATAACATTACCGCCACGTCCACCATCACCACCATTGGGCCCACCACGGGGAACATACTTCTCCCTGCGGAAACTAATGCAGCCGTTGCCACCATCACCCGCTTTAACGTGAAATCTTGCCTGATCTACAAATGCCATTTTGTTTTACCGGGTTATTTTTACAAAAAAAAAGCTCGACCTTCAAAAACTGCTTGAGGTCGAGCTGAAATTTTCCCTGCAACACCAAATGGTTTGCAAAGAACGAGAAAAAAAAGAAACTGAGCAGCCCGAGAAATCAGGCAGCCGGATATACGCTTACTCTTTTCTTTTTCTGTCCAAAATTTTCATAGGTCACAACACCATCAACCTTGGCAAAAAGAGTATAATCTCTTCCGCAACCAACGTTGGTACCAGGATGAATTACTGTGCCTAATTGTCGTACAATAATGGTTCCAGCTGAGATGTTTTCGCCACCATAGCGCTTAACACCACGTCTCTGTCCCTTACTGTCGCGTCCGTTTCTTGAGCTACCGCCTGCTTTTTTATGTGCCATCTTAAACTCCTTGTCACCGTTTCAATAGAAAAGAAATCGATGTTTATGGAAAATCTAACTATTTCCTAATTAATCAGGCGCTAATTTCCTGAATCTTGAGAGCGGTATACATCTGACGATGCCCTTTTCTTAATCTATAACCTTTACGACGTTTTTTCTTAAAGATGATAACTTTCTTGGCTTTTCCCTGTTCAGCAATCTGAGCAACTACTTTAGCATTTTCCAGAACTGGAGCGCCTACCTGAACATTTTCACCATCAACAACCATCAATACATCGGTCAATTCAACGGTATCACCAACACTGCCATCAAGTTTTTCGACTCGAAGCTGATCGCCACTGGCAACCTGATATTGCTTTCCACCGGTTCTTACTATTGCGTACATTAGTGCGTCCTCATATTTATGTGCTACTGCAATTAATTTAATAAGTTCAACAAGAGAAACACTAAAATAAACCTTTTCTCCACAATAAAGTCAACCTATTTCAGGAATCCATCAACAAAAAAAGGCAACGACCAAGGCTTCCCCCCTCCTATCGTTGCCTTTTTACCTAAGGTAAAACTTGTGTGAATAAGTTAAACGCCGAGCCGGGCTAGTTCTTTTTCCTGCCTAATGGCACAGGCTTTTATAAAAGCACCTTCTTTACCATGTTTTCTAATTGAAACAGATGTTTTTCCCTGTTTACCCTTAGTTGTAACCCAACTCACTTCATAACGATTAAAATTATCATTCAGACGAACACCTACAACCCCGGTACCGGAATTACTCACTGTAACCAGATGTTTGTTCGTTCGTATCTTACCAAGCTTTTTCTCTGTTGTATCACGCCAGGCAATGGCTGACAGAAGACTTGAATAGCGCCCGCCGCATTTTTTGTCAGAAAAAAATTTGGAATACGTAGTCCCTTGAAACCTTACTCGCACATACCAGCCATGTGTACGTTTGGATTCCTGATCAATCCTGGCGATGTCCTTTTGCTTTTTAAGCATAAACTTTTGCTGTTTCTCTTTATCCATGACAAGTCCTCTCTATTCTTTCGGTAAATTCTATATGGATTTATTCTTTAAAATATATTCTGATTGAAAGAGCTAAAAACAACAGCAATTCGGTCGAACAAGACACCACTATACGAATATAGCATTGATCTTAGATAATAAATTACTACATGCAGCATTAGAACAAGTCAACAGTTATTAGTACACTACGTAACTCGTTCCACAGCTGTTAACAGGTTAACGTCAACTGTTAACCAGGCCAGGACTTAGCGCCCCAATAACTTTTCCCTTAAAAGTGTTAAGCTATCATGCAATTACAACAAAATAATTTTTCCAATTTCTGTAATACCATATCGCAATTACGTTCAGATAAAGGATGCCTCTGGGACAAAAAACAAACGAATGTCACTCTCAAAAAGTATCTGAAAGAAGAATATAAAGAACTCATTTTTGCCATTGATGAAAACAATCCGGCTAATATTTGCGAAGAGATTGGCGACCTGTTATTTCTCCTGGTTCTTCTCTCTCAAATCAACTCAGAAACAGACACCTTCACCATTGATGATGTAATAAAAGGTATTAATGATAAAATGATAAGAAGACATCCTCATGTATTTGCAGGAGGTGCAAATGGAGACGAAGAATTTTTAAGAAAACAGTGGCAGAAAATAAAATCTCAGGAAAAGAAAAAAAAATAAATTGACACAAAGCTATACTCAAGGTATTTTTCTCTGTTCTCAATTAGAGATACGTCAAAAACGTATTGCTGTTTCATATTGAGTGGAACAGTACCTCTTCGCTCTTACTTGAGTAAGAGCCTAAACCGGAGAATTAATCTCCACATCATGAGTCCACGAGGAGGAACTTATGCGCAGGTACGAAACGATCTATATTCTTCGCTCTACAATGAGTGAAGACGAGGTCAATGCAATTGTTGAAAGTACAAACTCTGTTTTGACAGATGGAAATGGTCAAATCATCTCCATTGATAAATGGGGAGTACGCACCCTTGCCTATCTTATTCAAAAAGAGACCCAGGGCTATTATATCTATTGTGACTATGCAACAGAGCCTGGTAATGTTACAGAAATGGAACGTAAATTCAGGATTGATGAATCCGTCATGAAATACATGACAGTTAAGCTTAACGATTCCATTGATTCTGAAGGCATTGAAGCTGCTCGCGGAGAGTATGAAGCCGCTGTTGTTGCTGCTGCTGAGGCCGCTGCTGAAGCTGAAAAACTTGAAGAAGAGCAGGCCAAGCCCAAACCGGAAGCCACCGAGACTAAAAAGACTACTGAAACTACTGAAACTGTTAAAGAAACAAATGACAGTGACGATGGCGAAAAGAAAATTGACTGATAGCACATCTTACTCAGGAGTAATATAATGCCCCCTAAAAAAAGAATATTTCAAAGAAAAAGAGTTTGCCGTTTCTGTACAGATAAAGAAATGAGCATTGACTACAAAGATCCCAAAACCCTCCGTAACTTTATTACTGAACGTGGTAAAATAATTCCACGTCGCATATACGGAACCTGTGCTTCTCACCAGAGACAACTCTGCGAAGCCATTAAACGTGCTCGTCAGATTGCACTGCTTCCATACTCAGGCGCTACCCAGAGGTAATAAGGCCGAGTAAGGTTGTAAATTAGTGAACATGAATGAGGAAAAAGCTGAAAATATCAAATATGTACAACATATTTTACTTGTAACAGCCGTTATTCTTCTTCCCGGTTTACTTGGAGCCTTGTTTGGATGGGTACACGGGCTCCTGCCACTTTTAATTTTTTATTATCTAAAACGATACGGAAGAATTAAAGGTAAAAAATTCATCCTGTTTGGATGTGTACTTGCATGTGTTGCAGGGTTGGCTTTTCAAGTATTGGAGCAGTTGCTATTTTCGCTTACTTTAATACCCTTGGGTTTTATTCTTGCAGACTCCACTGATAACGGAGACTCAATCAACCTTGCCGGTATTAAGGGTACACTGGCTCTAATCGCATCGTGGGTTTTGGTTACTTCCATGCTCACTTTTGGACTCGAACAACATCCATATATTCTTTTGATTAATTCACTTAATCAGGGAATGGATGAAGCAATAAAGTATTACAAAGATAACAGCTCAGTTCCTGCTGAAACCTTGTATTTACTCGAACAGACTTTTGTTCAAATGAAGCTCTGGATCCCGAAAGTAATGCCTGGCATACTAACCTGCATTACAGTTTTGATTACCTGGTTTACCATGGCGATCGGGAACAGAATGCTTCACAAGAACACGGGGTCAGGCCCTTGGCCGGAATACCGGTTTTGGCTCTTACCAGAACGATTGGTCTGGATTTTAATTGTCTCGGCAATATTTGTTGTAATGCCAATGGAGCCCGGCAGAACCATCGGAATTAATATTCTTATGGTAAGTGGTCTTTTATACTGCTTTCAAGGTATCTCAATTATGCTGTTCTATTTTTCTAAATGGAACGTGCCTTTATTTTTGCGTACTTTGATTTATGTTCTTCTTTTTTTTCAAACCTTTGGAGTGGTTCTTCTTGGAATCCTTGGAGTGGCTGATGTCTGGTTTGACATTCGAAGATTAAACAGACAAGGCACAGAAGAAGACGATAAGCCGGTGTAATGACCTGCACTAAACAGGAAACTGATATATAAAATTGTACCTTTTGCCAATGCACAAGGTACTGTACGAATGAAGTTAAGGAGACTACAATGGAAGTTATATTAAAAGAAACCATAGACACCCTTGGCAGGGAAGGCGATATTGTCAAGGTAAAGGCCGGATATGGGCGTAATTATCTTCTCCCTCAACAAAAAGCTGTTGCTGCAAGCGCCGCCAATGTTGCTGTTTTTGAGAAGAATCAGGCTGAAATTCAAGCACGTATAGATGCTGAGAGCAAAGTTGCCGATGCTCTTGCAAAAAAACTCGCAGGTACAACTCTCACCATTGCCATGCTTACCGGCGATGAAGAGAGACTTTTCGGTTCTGTAACCTCAAGCGATATTTCCAAGAAACTTGCTGAAGATACGAGTATTGAGATTGATAAGAAAAACATCCTTCTCCAGGAACCAATCAAAGAACTTGGAGAAAGTAATGTCACTGTAAAGGTTGGCTTTCAAACAACTGTCGATATCACTATAGAGATTGTTCCTCTGGAAGAAACCGAGGAAGCCTGAACAGTATCTGCTAAATAAACACTTTTTGTTAATGACTCATAATTAACAAAATTTCAGCACACTGTCAGGACAAATGTCTTGCACAGTGTGTTGTCGTTTTTGGTGGTTTTATTATAATTCTTCACCTTTTTCTGGCTTCCATGGACCAACCCACTTCAGATTCACCACCAATTACAACCTTTGCCGGAAGAATCCCGCCTCAGAACGTTGAGGCTGAACAATCTGTTCTTGGTACAATTCTTCTTACCGACCATTCTCTTTCATCAGTTCTTGAACTTCTAGTAAGTGATGATTTTTATAAAGACAGCCATAAGCTTATCTTTGAAGCTATGATTGTACTTTTTGAAAAGAACGAGCCACAGGATATAATTACTGTATCCAACCATTTGAAAGATCAAAACAATCTGGAAAGTGCTGGAAACGTTGGTTATCTTGCTACTCTGACATCCATTGTCCCTGTAACTTCAAATCTCACCTACTACGCTAAAATTATTCGTCAGAAAGCAGTTCTTAGAAATCTCATCTCTGTCAATACTGAAATTGCCAGCCGATGCTACGAAGAACAAGGAGAGATTGACACTCTTGTTGATGAAGCTGAACAGGCCATATTTGAAATAGCGCGCAGTAAATCAAACCAGAGTTTTACACCATTAAAACGTATCATCCCTGGAGCCTTTGAAACTGTCGAACAACTCTACAAACGTAAAGAACAAATAACTGGTGTCCCCACCGGATTCACAGAGCTCGACAAAATGACTGCTGGTTTACAGCCATCTGACCTCATCATCCTCGCTGGCAGACCTTCCATGGGTAAAACTGCTTTTGCTATGAATATTGCTCAAAATGCTGCACTTCTTGATAAAACAGGAGTTGCAATATTTAGTCTCGAAATGTCTAAAGAACAGCTTGCCATGCGTCTTCTCTGTTCTGCCGGCCATATCGATTCACAAAGGGTACGTACAGGAAAATTACATAACGAAGACTGGCCCAAATTAACACGCGCAGTCGGTATGCTCACTGAAGCACCGATGTATATAGATGATACCCCTGCTATTTCAGTACTTGAGATGCGAGCAAAAGTTCGCAGGCTTGCTGCACAATATCCCCTTGGGATGATTATTGTTGATTATCTGCAACTCATGCGTGGCAGAAACTCATCTGAAAATCGTACCCAGGAGATCAGTGAAATCTCAAGATCGTTAAAAGCCATGGCTAAAGAACTTAAAGTTCCCGTAATTGCGCTTTCTCAGCTCAACCGCAGTTTAGAAAGCAGAACCGATAAACGGCCAATGATGTCTGATCTTCGTGAGTCAGGCGCCATTGAACAGGACGCTGACGTTATTTGCTTTATTTATCGTGACGAAGTGTACAATAAAGCAGAAGACAACCCGAATATAGGAATTTCTGAAATTATTATTGGTAAGCAGAGAAACGGGCCAACAGGTACCGTCAAATTGACATTCATCAAGGAATTCACTATGTTTGAAAACCTTAGTGCCTACGATGAACCAGAAGGTATTCAGCCAGAATAAAATGCACAATTTTTCTCATTAAGATTACAAGTAAGAGGCCTATCCGTCATGTCCGAACAAGTCCCACAAGCAAACACTTATAATTTCAAATCGATCGAAGATAAATGGCAAAACCATTGGCTTACTAATGCCACTTACAGAGTCAGCCCAACCAGTGATAAAGAAAAGTATTATGTGTTGGAAATGTTTCCCTATCCATCAGGTCGCATTCATATGGGACATGTTCGTAATTATTCCATAGGTGACGTAGTTGCCCGTTATAAACGTTTTCGCGGTTTCAATGTTTTACACCCCATGGGATGGGATTCTTTTGGTTTACCTGCGGAAAATGCTGCTATCAAAAACGATACCCATCCTGCCCGCTGGACATATGAAAACATTGATTATATGCGTAATCAATTGCGAAAACTTGGCCTTTCCTACGATTGGGATCGTGAAATCGCAACCTGTAATCCCAAATATTATAAATGGGAACAACAGATTTTTCTAGAAATGTATGAAAAAGACCTGGTGTACCAAAAAACAACAACCGTAAACTGGTGTGAAACCTGCCATACCGTTCTCGCGAATGAACAGGTGATCGAAGGGACATGCTGGCGATGCGATGAACTTGTTGAAGCCAGGAAAATGAATGGCTGGTTCTTTAAAATTACAGACTATGCCGAAGAGCTTCTTTCTGATCTTGACAAACTAAGTGGCTGGCCTGAAAAAGTTGTTACAATGCAACGTAACTGGATTGGCAAATCAACAGGCCTTCAATGTGATTTCGAAGTGGATGGACTTAATGAGAAGCTCTCCATCTTTACCACCAGACCTGACACGATTTTTGGTGTAACCTTTATGTCAATTGCACCTGAACATCCTCTCATTGATTCTCTGTTGAAAAATAATCCAAAAGAACCAGAAATTCGTGATTTTATCACAAAGATTATCGCAGAGAAACAGCAACAATCAAACAAAGATGTTGCTGATAAAAAAGGGATTGCAACAGGGTGTTTCTGTGTGAACCCATATAATGATGAAAAAATTCCTATCTACATAGCAAATTTTGTCCTAATGGGCTACGGAACTGGTGCTGTTATGGCAGTACCTGCACATGACCAGAGAGATTTTGAATTTGCCAGGAAATACAATCTTGAGGTAAAACCTGTTGTTATTCCAACAGGCACACTATTAAATGGAATAACAATGGTGGAAGCCTCCACTGAACCTGGCGTTCTTGCTGATTCTGGTGATTTTACCGGAACCGATTCAAACAGTGCGAAACAAGCGATCATTGAATTTGCAAAATCAAATAACTTTGGCGATTCTCATATAACGTATCGTTTGCGTGACTGGGGAATCTCCCGACAACGTTACTGGGGTGCTCCAATCCCCATGGTTCAATGTGAAAACTGTGGAATACAGGCAGTCCCTGTTGATCAGCTACCTGTCACTCTTCCTGAAGATCGTGGTGCCCAGCAAAATGACTGTTCTCCTCTCCACCAAAGAACTTCTTTTTTCGAAACCAGCTGTCCAAAATGTGGCGGAAAAGCTAAAAGAGAAACAGATACAATGGATACTTTTGTTGAATCGTCCTGGTACTTTGCACGCTATGCCAGCCCTCGCTTCACTGATGCACCGTTGAATAAAGAAGAGGCTGCTCACTGGTTACCAGTTGACCAATACATTGGCGGTGTTGAGCATGCCATACTCCATCTTCTTTACTCCCGCTTCTTCACTAAAGTCCTGCGCGATCTAGGCTACCTTGACATAGATGAACCTTTTACGAATCTGCTTACCCAGGGGATGGTTATTAAAGATGGGTCTAAAATGTCTAAATCCAAAGGAAATGTTGTCGATCCAAGTGATTTAATAGGTGAATATGGAGCAGATACAACAAGGCTTTTTTCTCTTTTTGCTGCACCTCCAGAAAAAGATCTTGAATGGAACCCAAAAGGAGTTGAAGGCTGCCATCGATTTCTTAACCGTATTTTTCGATTTGTACAAACGCATTTAAGCAAATTTTCTGAAGCGCATAGAGAATTCCCGACAACATTGAATCCATCAGAACGTGAACTACACCGAAAAACCCACCAAACCATAAAAAAAGTTACATCCAATATTGAGAACAACTTTCATTTTAATACCGCCATCAGTGCAGTAATGGAACATTTTAATACCTTATCCGGGGTTACGGGTGAAAAACAGAAGGATGACATAGCGTCTCCTGTACTGGCTGAAGCAGTGGATGCTATTCTTGTTCTTTTATGCCCCATGGTTCCCCACTTTTGCTCTGAACTCTGGACAACAATTCATGGTGAAACAAGCTCAATTGAAAATATAGAGTGGCCGACATGGGATGAAGAGGCAGCAAAAGAGGATGAACTCACTATAGTTATTCAGGTTCGAGGTAAAGTACGTTCACGCCTCCAGGTTCCTGCAGATATTGATGATTCCGCCATTGAAGCACTTGCTCTAAATGATGAAACCGCGTTGAAATTTATTGGCGATGCCACCATCAAAAAAGTTATTGTCGTAAAGAAGAAACTTGTCAATATTGTTATTTGAGGATAGCATCCTTGTTAAATATGTGGTTATTTGACACTTACTAAAGAATGAATACTCAACTTAGCCATTGTGGAGCATAAATTGAAAATCAGAAAAGTCCTTCTTCCCTCTTTACTTGTAGTTATTTTTCTTCTTGCCTCTTGCGGATATCGTAACCCCTATGTGTATTCCGGGCCTGACCGCGATCTTTACATTACCACATGGCAAAACAGAACAAATGAGCTTCTTCTAGATGCAAAGATTTACCAATCGCTCGTTCGCTGGTATCAGAAATCAGGGTCCATTAGAGTTACCAAGCAAAAGGCAGGTGCACAACTTATCCTTGCCGGTGAAATAGTCTCCATTGATTTACCAAGTCTTACTTATGGTGATGCAAACAATGCAACTGAAGTTAAAATTCTGCTAACAGTTCGTTATATTTTAAAAGATCTTGAGAGCGATAAAGTTCTCATGGAAGTTGGTAATGAAATCTGGACAGAAGAGTATAAAGTAGGTGCCAGCTCATCTGAGAACTCAGACAACGAAAAAGAGGCCCTTAAAACTATCATTGATGACCTATCTCAGAAAATTTACATTAAAACACTTAATGAACTTTCTGAATAGACTGAACTCGTAATGGCAGTTTCTGTATAAGTGCCATCCAAACGAACTCATGGTAACAAAAAAAAAGCCCGTTCCAATTGGAACGGGCTTTTTTTTTTGTTGTGCAATGTTTTAACTATCTATCCAATCATTGATTTTACTCTAGCGGCAATGGACTTAGCATCGAGCCCCTGACTGGCATAAAGCTCTGATGGTTTGCCGGATCCTCCATAGTGAGCAACCCCTGCACGCTGAAAAGATATTGCCATGCCAGCTTCGGCAAGTACAGTTCCTACCATGCTTCCCAATCCTGTCTCAACATGATGATCTTCCACAGTCAGAATTACGCCATTTTCAGCTGCACTTAAGATTGCATCCTCATCAAGAGGGAGAAGAGAGGCCATGTTCAAGACACTCACTGAGTGACCATCCTTTTTTAATAATTCCCATGCTTCCATCACCGCTGGAACCACAGCACCATACGATATTATAGTGGCCTCATTTCCAGATCGCAGCAAATCTGCTTTTCCCGGCTTAAATGTATAAGCAGCATCAAAGAAAGGAGTACCATCTTCCTTGGTGATCATGCCCATCTTTGACCTTCCCATTCCAACAAAAACATTTCCTGGTGCAGTTGCTATATATCTTATTATGCGATCAGTTTGATTAGGATCTGCTGGCATGAATACTGAAGATCTATAAAAGTTTCTAAATAATCCGAGATAATCAATACACTGATGTGTCGGACCATCTTCACCGACATCAAGCCCGACATGGGTAGCCACAACCTTTACGCCAGCGTGATTAAAGTCATTCAATCTTGTTTGATTATATACTTCGGACACAGCAAACGCGCCAAAGGTGCTAAAGAAAGTAACAAGTCCAAGACTTGCTAGTCCCCCAGCCATAGTAGCAGAGTGGTGTTCCTGAATACCTGCTTCTATATAGGCTTTGGGAGAATGCTTATGAAATCCACCCATTTTGACAGAGCCTTCAAGGTCACAGGAAATTCCTGCAATTTTCATTTTGCCGTCAATATTATTTGCTTCGGCCAGCCCTAATAGTGCATTGCCATAAGCGGAACGGTTATCCAGCACAGTTCCAGCTTCATAGACGATGGGATCACCCCCATTTATTGTTACATCAGGAGTTACATAAGCTTGAATAGTATCTGTTCCCACAGGATTCTCTCGAAGAGAGTTCCATTTATCAAATTCATCATCAACCCCCAACTCCTGCATAGCCTTAGAGAGAGAATCGCGATCAAGTGTCGATCCATGATATTTTGCGATATTTTCCATAAAAGAGATACCTTTACCCATTGTCGTTCGTGAGACTATAACGGTTGGTACTCCATCTGTTTTCTGGTAAGCCCTGGAAAAAGTTTGGAAATATGCATTATAGTCATGTCCAT